>Ga0315903_10001767_pt1 | contig 32724 bp, 47 predicted proteins | sample LakEriMetagenome_7_FD_203524 | JGI IMG/M metagenome (GOLD analysis project Ga0315903, IMG submission 203524) | Freshwater fungal communities from buoy surface, Lake Erie, Ohio, United States - Buoy 2 MA119 | ecosystem: Environmental > Aquatic > Freshwater > Lake | place: USA: Lake Erie, Ohio...
ATCCATGACTTGCAAGTGCGCGTCAAACTGATGGAGGAGCGCAACAAATGATGACCATGATTAGCACTTTCCTGTCGTTCCTTGCGGGTGGACTACCCAAGATTCTGCAAATTTTCCAAGACCGGCAGGACAAAAAGCACGAATTGGCTCTTGTCGCAGCCCAGAAAGAGCGCGAGTTAGCATTGGCAGAGCGTGGGTTTATCGCGCAGGCACGGGTTGAGGAAATCAAATTGGAGCAAATCCAGACGCAGACGGCTGCTGAGGAACGCCAAGCCCTGTACAACCATGACATTGAGATCGGCAAGGGCGCCAGTCAGTGGATGATTAACCTGCGTGCCAGCGTCCGTCCTGTTGTGACGTACATTTTCGTGCTGGAGTTGGTCGCGCTGAACATTGCCGGGGTGTGGTACGCATGGCATCAAGGGGTGCCGTTTGCGGCTGCAATGGCCGAAGTGTTTTCGGATGACGAAATGCTGATCCTAAGCAGCATTATTGCGTTTTGGTTTGGTACGCAGGCTTTTGGCAAGAAGTGACATCGGTATACCACATCAGAAAACAATCAAGCCTTGCGCTTGATGAAGGGTACGTTGGAATCAGCGTAAACCCTGCTGTTAGGTTTTACCAACACAAAAATGCTGCAAAGACTCGCCGCGATCATTTATCAAATGCTATTAAAAAATATGGCGACGAGATGTGTATTGATGTTATTGCGTCGGATCTTGATGAAGATCTTGCGCGGTTTTTAGAAAAAATGCTTCGCCCATTTGAAAACATGGGGTGGAATACTTGCGTTGGCGGCGGCATTCCTCCAAACCCAAAAGGCAAGGAAAGACCAGAGGCTTACCGTAAAAACATATCTATTGCCAAACTTGGTAGCAAAAATCCGATGTTTGGTAAAAAAATTGTATTTTCGGAAGAACATAAATCTCGCTTGTCGGCAGCGGCACAAAACATGCCTGTTTTGGTTTGCCCTCATTGTGGCAAGCAAGGACGATGCAATGGAATGAAACGATGGCACTTTGACGGGTGCAAGCATGCGAGTGTCTGAAAAAGCGATACGCATGATTTGTCATCACGAGGGTGTCCGAACCCGTCCGTACCAATGTCCGGCGTTAATCTGGAGCGTGGGGGTGGGTCACGTAATAGATCCTGCTCACTTGGCGGTGAAGTATGAGGAGCGCAAGAGTCTACCGGTACCCGCAGGCTGGGATCGCACCCTCACGATGGGAGAGGTGGACGCTATCCTTGCTCAAGACCTTGGCCGGTTTGAGCGCGGCGTGGCCCGACTTTGCCCTGCTGCTCTTGGTCATCAAGGGATTTTCGATGCTTTGGTTTCCTTCAGTTTCAACGTGGGCCTTGGAAATCTGCAACGCTCTGGGTTGCGGATGAAGACCAACCGGGGTGACTTTGAAGAAGCGGCTGAAGAGTTTATGAAATGGACGAAGGCGGCTGGGCGTGTATTGCCCGGTCTTGTCAAACGCCGTAAAGATGAGCAGAGGCTATATTTGTCGTAATTAGGGTATAATTGTGCCCAAATAGTCTTGCCTGACTGGTAAGACGCGGGACTAAGGAGAGGTGTATGCCTGCGTCGATGACATTTACCAGCTTGCAGTCCGACATCCGCAACTACCTAGAGCGTGGCGGGGCGACGGACCCTATTGTCTACGAGCAGATCCCCCGGCTAATTACCCTGGCCGAGCGCCGGATTGCCCGTGAACTCAAGATTCAGGGGTTCCAAACGGTGGTCAATACCACCATGCAATCTGGGGTAGCTGTTTACGCAAAGCCGGATCGGTGGCGTGACACCATCAGCATTAACTATGGTACCGGGACGAACAACAACGTCCACACCCCCGTATTCCCGCGATCTTACGAATACGTCCGTAGTTACTGGCCCAATGAGACAACGACTGGCCAGCCTAAGTTTTACGCTGACTACGACTATAAGCACTGGATATTTGTGCCGACGCCGGCTGCGAACTATCCAATGGAGATTTTGTACTACGAACTGCCGCCGCTGTTGGATGATACAAATCAGACCAACTGGCTCACGGAGTTTGCACCAAACTTGCTGTTGTATGGGTCGCTGGTAGAAGCGACTCCGTTTGTAAAAGACGACGACCGGGTGCAGCTGTGGCAGTCCTACTATGACCGGTCGCTGGCTGCGCTGAATGGCGAAGATCTCCAGAAGATTGTTGACCGGTCTACGAATCGCCGGGAGGCATAAGAAGTGACCACCACCTACACCAATACGTTCGGGGGCACGAACATCTACCCAAGCGATGTTTCGTACCGTTATGTATCGCTGACGATTGATCAGGTTTTGGATTGGCCTCTTGAGGCTGCTCCGAGTACCGACGTCGTTGCGAAGATTATGGACGTTAATGCGACGACCACGAGTCTTGTCATCACAATGCCGGATGCGACTGAAGCCGGCACTGGCGAGACGGTTCTGTTTAATAACGTCGGCGCTAACACGTTCACGGTTAAGACCTCTACTGGTGTAGTGATCTGTGCTCCGCAGTCTGGAACGACGTTTCAAATTTATCTTACAGACAACAGCACTGCTTCAGGTACGTGGCGTTCGTTCCAATATGGTGCATCGGCTTCTTCTACCAACGCGGCTGCGCTGGCTGGCTTAGGTATCAAGGCAATTGCCACGACCCTGAACCAGTCGATGCCGGTGACCAGCTTTAGTACTAACTACACGACGGGCACGAGCGACCGAGCAAAGGTTCTGGTGTGGACAGGAGGCGCTGGAACGCTGTCGTTTGATGGCGCCCCTACCTTGGGTAGCGACTGGTTTGTTAACGTCCGAAACAGTGGTACTGGTGATCTGACGCTAGACCCCAGCAGCTCAGAACTGATCAACGGCGCAAGCACACTTGTGCTGTCGCCTGGTGATAGCGCCATCGTTGTTACTAACGGTGTGCAGTTCTGGACGATTGGCTTTGGTCAATCTGCTGTCTACGCTTTTAGCCTGCTTCAAATTGACGTTTCGGGCAGCGGTAATTACACCCTTTCAGTTTCCGAGCTCAACAAAACTGCCTACGTATTTACTGGAACTTTAACCGGAAATCGCGACGTTATTGTTCCGACCACGGTTCAACAGTACTGGGTCAGCAATCAGACATCTGGTTCTTACACGCTTGGCATTAGAACAGCCGGCCAAGCAAGCCCTGGCGTTACTGTTTCAAGCGCAGCCAGAGCGATCTTGTACTGCGACGGAACTGATGTGGTTGATGCCGACACGGCAACGATTGGCATCCCGGTTGCGGTTTCTCAGGGTGGTACCGGTGCTACAACTGCGAGCGGTGCGCGAACGAATTTGGGAGCAACGACAGTTGGTAACGCAGTGTTTACCGCAGTGAGTCAGTCCGCTGCCCAGATCGCGCTGGGGTTGGACCCCATTGAGGGCGGTACGTACTAATGCCGCTTCAGCCGGTCATTGTTCGCTCTGAACCCGGTATCAAGAGAGACGGTACCAAGTTTGAGGGCAACTATTACGTAGACGGACAGTGGGTTCGTTTTCAACGTGGACTGCCCAGAAAGATAGGCGGGTATCGTTCGCTGCAAGACAGCCTAGAGGGCATTGCCCGTGGAATGCATATCCACAATCACAATGCCTATACGTATGTTCACATCGGAACGGCAAATGGTATTTTCCGATTTCGCCTAGACCAGAATGGTCTTTCGAGCATTATCACTAATCGAACAGATTCCAGCTTCATTTCTAATGAAGCAAACATGTGGCAGTTCGATGTTGCGTACAACACCACAAATAACCAGAACGAGATTCTGGCTCACGTTGCTCCAAACGTAGAGGACATCTCTTCGGACGCTGCTGGTCAGTTGTATGTTGGGTACGACAACGGGACCTCGCAGTTAACCCCTGTACCCTCACTGACTATTTCAGGCGGCATCGTTGCCTTGGCTCCGTATGTATTCGCTTACGGATCGGACGGGTTTATCCAGTGGAGCCGAGCCGGGTATACCGATGACTGGACTAGCGGCGATGCAGGCGCTGCTCGCATTACGAGCCAGAAAATTGTAAAAGGTCTTCCGCTTCGATCCGGCGCCGGTAACGCACCTTCGGGTTTGTTCTGGTCATTGGACTCGGTAATTCGCGCTACGTATGTAGGCGGTCAGGCGGTATTTCAGTTTGACACTATTACTTCGCAGTCGAGCATTCTTTCTTCGCAAAGCGTGATCGAGTACGACGGTATCTACTACTGGTGCGGTGTTGACCGGTTCTTGATGTTCAACGGTGTTGTACGAGAAGTACCAAACGCTTTGAACTTGAACTGGTTCTTTGACAACTTGAACTACTCTCAGCGCCAGAAAGTATTCGTGTTTAAAGTTCCGCGATGGGGCGAGATCTGGTGGTGTTACCCGCGTGGGAATGCCACTGAATGTACCCATGCAGTTATCTACAACGTGCGCGAACAAACGTGGTACGACACTGTGCTCCCAAATAGCGGGCGCTCTGCTGGCATGTATGCGCAGGTATTCAGCTCACCGTTGGTGGTGGGCGTTGTCGATGTTGACCCTCAAGTTCCTCTTTATCGCGAAACTGAGGCTAAAGATCTTCGCGTTACGGAAGACAACCAGCCGCGAATCATCAACGACCCAAAGGGTTACGTTGTGTGGCAGCATGAATATGGCACAGATGAAATTTACGGAACTCAGATTCGCCCGGTTCAGTCTTTCTTCGAGACGGCAGACATATCTTTAATTGCTTCTGAGCAGCCTCAGAACATGGCGATTCGCGTAGAGTACATTGAGCCTGACTTTGTTATGTCTGGAGACATGACCGTAGAAGTAACGGGTCGTGCTAACGCTAGGTCAGCAGAAGTTACTAGCGACCCGCAAACGATTTACGCAACACTGACAGACCGTCAGCAACAGTTGGTGTACTTCCGAGAGATCCGTCGAGAGATGCGATTCCGTTTCGAGAGCAACACGCTGGGCGGAAACTATCAAATGGGCCAGGTTATTGCGCACATCGAAGCGGCTACGGGTACGGTGCTTGGAGAGAATCCATGAGAACGCACCGAATCGTAGATCCTCGTGGGGTGGACTTGCAGTACTGGGCGGATACCCTGTGCTTGGACTTGGATGAATATGCGGTGATCCCGCAGCTGTACTCGGAATCCGAGTGGCAAAATTGGGCTGCTGGCTTGATAGGCATAAACGGCATTTCTCAGTTAAACCCCCCGTCTCCTTACCAGTTTGACGACTGGCAAGAGTGGGCATATCGTTTTTATCAAGTCTTAAATTAGGTGAACCATGGCTGGTTTTTACACTTACGGTGAAGTTCCTACTACGGACCCTGAAGGCGGGTCAGAGGAAATTGAGCGTGGTTTTATTGCTCAGATGCTTGAAGAGCAAGAGGCTTCTCGTCAACGCCAAGCAGACCTTTTTGAGATGCAGCGCCGGCAGGAAGAGATTGCCGCTGCCAGAGCAGAGGAAGAAAGCCGTCGTGTTCTTGCCGAGCGGATAGCTGAGGAGCGCGCTCGTGAAGATATGATTAGACAGGCGGAGGCTGAGCAAGCCGCCGAATCTGCTAGAGCGGAGGCTGCGAGAGTGCAGGCTGCCCGCGATGAGGCAGCGAGAGCCCAGGCTGCTAGTGAAGAAGCTGCGCGAGCCGAGGCTGCTAGAGCAGAAGCTGCCCGTGTCATAGCAGAGCGCGAAGCCGCTCGTGTTGCAGCGGAGCGGGAAGCCGCTCGCGTTGCTGGGGAAGAAAGCGCAAGGAAACAATCAGCATCTGTTTCATCTCCTTTGAGCGATGCTGTTTCATCAGAAGACTCTCGAGTTCCATCTGGCGCTCTGAGTGACGCAGTTGTAATTGAAGAGCCTTCTGCTCAGAAGGAGCCGGTAACGCAGCCTGTCGCACCAGCCGAAATGAGTTGGATTGACAGGATGAAACTTTTTGGAGCGCAGCCCTCGCTTGTTCCTAACCTGACCCAGCCCGGCACTGGCGGTGCGGACATTGCTGCCGCAGATCGGTACAAGAAAGAAAAGCAATCCGCTGTTAGCGACTATGAGCAAAAGATCAATTCTTTAAGAACGGCTAATCAACTTACGCCGGAAATTGAGAATGGTCTAAAAGAAAATTTGAAGCAGACGCTTGATTCTCTTTCTAGCCAAGAGTCGGTTTATCTTAACAGCCTGCCTCAGCGTCAGGTTCTTTCTGATCTGTTGAAGAGCAATCGGTTTGAAGAGGCCTATAAATATGCCTCCGAAAACGGAATGCAAACTCTTTTGACGCAGACGAACGAACTTAAAAACCTTAGGGGGGCTTTCACCAAGGAAGAGGCTCGTCAGTTTATTAACTCCATGCCGCCAGACTTTATGAAGGGCGCTTATGGAGATAGATATAAATTTGATGAGGCTTGGAAGTTTGACCCGAAGGGAGCCGAGGAACGCGGCGCTTTAATGTGGGTGTCTGGTTTTGACGAATCTGGAAAAGCGATAACGTCAGACACTGGGTACCCGATGCTTGATCGGGTTCTTCAGGCTCAAGAGGTCAAGAAAGATCCTGGCATATTTAAGGACATCTTCAACGCTGCCGCGATTGCTGCTGCCATATTTGGCGGTGCGCAACTTGCCGGCGCGCTTGGTGGCGGTGCTGGAACTGGAGCGGGTGCGGGTGCGGGTGCGGGGGCTGGTGCTGGCACAGCAGCGGGTACAACCGCAGCAGGGGGCGCTCTTGGTGGCGCTGGTGCTGGCGCGGGTGCTGGTGCTGGTGCCGCTGCTGGAGCTCTCCCCACATTTACAGTAACCGCTGGAACCGGCGCGGGCGCTGGTACTGCCGCTGCTGTTGGCGCTGGTGCAGCGGGTGCTGCCGGCGCTTTAGGCGGTGGTGGCGGAAGTTCTGCGGCAACGACTCCGCAAGCTACTGTTCCAGAGCCTTCTCCCCTTGATGAGGTTGTAGTTTCGACGAAGCCTAGCGTTGCAACAACTCCTGCTGCTCCGCTTGCTACGACCGCACCTGCGGTTGCAGAAACCATTGTGGAAAAGGCAGCGCCGCAACCTGAGCCAGAGCCTCAGCCGGAACCGGAGGCTGAACCGCAGCCCGAAGAAGAGCCTTTTGTTGAGGCACCTGTAAAAGAAGGGCTTCCTCAAATTGAAGTAACGGCTCCAGCCACTACAAGCTCTCCGCTCGTTGTCCCTCCTGTTGTTGTTCCGACAACGACTCCGGTTGATCTGCCAAAGAGTCCTTTGGAAACTGCCGAGCCTGCTCCTGAGACTGAGCCTGAAGAAGAGCCTTTTGTTGAAGCGCCCGTGAAAGAAGGGCTACCTGAAATTGAAGTAACGACTTCGCCACCGGTAAAGCCAGATCTTATTATTCCTCCTGTTGTTGTTCCAACAACGACTCCGGTTGATATGCCCACGCAACCTACCAAGGTAAACGAGCCTCCGCCGGAAGAAAAGGAAGACCCTCTCAAGGGTATGCTGGATAAGCTCGGAGGGCTTGAGGAGTTGCTCAAGCTTCTGGCTGCGTTTGGCGCTACGAGTGGCGGCGGGTCAAAGCCCAAGGGTCCGTTGACTACAGCGACCAAGGACACCGAGTTTGGAGGGGCGCTTCCGAAGTACAAGTATGTTCGCAAGAGCATTACCCCGACCACCGAAGCGAAGACCTACGGGTTCCGCCCTGAGGAGCAGTACTTTGAGTACGTTCTCGAGGAAGAGAAACCCCCTGAGGAAAAGAAGGACGGACTCGCCAAGGGCGGGTTGGCAGGCTATGCCAAGGGCGGCAGCAAAAAGTCCCGCTATGTGGACGGTCCAGGGTCCGGTCGGGACGACAAAATCCCTGCCCTACTGAGCGACGGGGAGTACGTAATTGACGCGGAAACTCTGGCTCTTTTGGGGGATGGCTCGACTAGGGAGGGGGCACGGCGGATGGATAAATTCCGTGCTAATATCCGAAAGCACAAGGGTCGTGCCCTATCGCGTGGCCAGATTAGTCCGGACGCAAAGTCGCCCGATAAGTACATGGGCGGAGGGTTAGCCTAATGAGTGTTACAGACTTTCTGTTTGAGGGGAAAACTCCCACTCCCATTGATTTGACGAGCACCACAAAAATTCAGCTTCCGGAGTGGTATACCGAATATACCACCAACATGCTTTCTAAGGCGAAGGCGTTCTCAGACCTGCCTTATGAAACCTACAAGCGCCCTCGGATTGCAGAATTTACGAAGACCGAAAGGGAAGGTGCTGAGGCTGCGAGGAAGGCGGCAAGATCGTTTGAGCCGTTCACAACAAAGGCTGGCTCTACCCTTGACGAGGCTGCGAAGAGGACTGGAGGCGCGTCTGCGGCAGCTGCTGGTGATTTTGCTAAAGCATCTGGTATGTCTGCTGCTGGCGCAGCCAGGCCCTTTTTTGAAAGGGCGGGTGATGTTTCTTCTTATGGCGCCGCAAAGGATTATTTTTCCGACGCTTCTAGGGCTATCAAAGCCGGCGGGGAAGGTTCCTCATTAGGGGCTGCGCAGAGATATATTGACGCCGCCTCGGAAACATTCCCAGGCGCTGTTGATAAGTACATGAACCCGTACATCAAGGGCGTCGTTGAGCAGATTGGCGACATTGGTATTCGGCAGCTTAAAGAAAAGTACCTACCTGAGATTGGTCAGGAGTTCATTGGCGCCGGTCAATTTGGCGTTGGTCCCGGCAGCACTCGCATGGGCGAGTTTGGCGCTCGTGCATTGCGCGATGTGCAAAGCTCAATTCTTGGCGAGCAGGCTAAGGCGCTGCAAGCCGGGTACGGTCAGGCTGCGGATATCTACGGTAAGGATCTTGCGCGTCTCGTTGAACTTGCCGGACTGTCTGGCAAGTTGAGCGCGGAAGACTACAACCGAATGATTGAAAGCGGTCGCAGCCTTGCGGATATCGGAGCGAAGGCTGGCGCACTGACGAGCGAAGATGCCAACCGCATGCTTGAGATTGGCAAGGCATCTGGCACGCTTACGGCAGAGGATGCGCAAAACCTTACCCGCATTGCGGAGTCTAAGGGCAGGCTTTCGACTGAAGACGCCGCAGCCCTGCGCGAACTGTCTGACAAATACCTCACGATGGGTCGCGAGACTCAGGACCTTGAGACTAGGGGCGCTAAGACGCTTACGGAAGTTGGCGAGAAAGAGCGCGCAATGGATCAGGCCAATCTTGATCTTGCATACAAGGACTTCCTTGAGCAGCGTGATTATCCGAAGGACATGCTCAAGTTCTTGTCTGACATTCTTTCGGGAGTTAACGTCCCGTCTGTCAAGACGGAGACTCGTCAGGAACTTCCGCCGGGTGCAACTTCTGAAACGGACGTTTCAAAACTTGCTAATGCTTATAAGGTTATTAACGAAATTCTTAATTCGCCTACTGGCGGTGCAGTTAAAGACTTCTTGAAAGAAATGCTTAAAAAGGGTGGTTAAGCCATGGCTGAAATCAAGTACCGAAGCCCTGCTAAGAACCTTCGTGAAATGTACGAGCGGTACATCATCGAGGGTAATGACAGCATTCTTGCAAACCGCAAGAAGAAGTTTGACGTTGCAAAACCGAAAGCAAGGTCTGAAGAACCTGGCTGGGGCGATATCAGTGAGGTTGAAGATGAAGAAGAACTTACTCAAGATCAAGGAAGAGTTATTCAACCTGATGAGGAAGATGAAGACGAACTTGTTGATCAACCTGAAGAAGTTGCCTCAGCAGTTGAAGAGGACGAAGGAGAGCCTGCCCAAGCAAAGCAGCAAGTCTCTCGACGTAACCTCTACGAAGAAGAAATCATCAAGCAACTTGAAGAAGCGCAAAAAAAGCTCTTGACGCCAAAGCAGTTGGGCATTGCTGACATTCTTGGCGCTGGCTCCATTAGAAAGTCTGCTGACTTGATCCGCAGTACTCAGGCGGAGAACGAAGAGCGTGCGATGAAGGCGCAAGATCTTGCGCTTGACATTCTCACGCGCAAGTCAAGGAGTGAGCAGGAAAGAATGGCTGCGGAGGAACAGGCAAAGTATCGTCAAGACCTTCTTGAGATTCGTAGGCTTGCAGCAGAAAAAGGCCAAGCAGACCCATCTCAAGTTCGCGCTGACAAAATTTCAGCAAAAGCAATGTTCCCAAATCTTCCAGAAGATCAGGCTTACGCAAAATACCTGCGCGAAGTGAAGCATCTAAAGCGCCCATCAGCGCCTCCACGACCTGCTCTAATTACCCGTATGGCGCAAATTAGAAACAAAATAAAAAATGGCACTGCAACGCCAGATGAAATTGAAGAGTTGCGTATGTATGACGAGCAGCAAAAGAAAAGTTCTAGCATTCTTGACTACCTCTTACGGCAGCAAGAAAATCAGTAACGAGGGCTACGATGCCTAACTTCACGGTCATCGGTCCGGACGGAAAGAAATGGAATGTTCCTGCACCTGAAGGGGCAACCCAAGAAGATGCAGAAGAATACGTTCTGAAGTCCAAGTACGGGCTCAGCAAGCCTGCGCCCAGAAAGCAGGAGCCTGCTCGCGTGGACTTTATGCGTGAGGGTCAGGCTTCTACTGCTCCGGCTTCACGGCCTTCTGTTACGCCAGCGCCAGCCCCGGCAACGCGCCCGGCCCCGGCTGTAGAGCAGCCTGCTACGCGACGATCACCGACTCCCTTGAGCGTGACTTCGTTGCTTGTTGAGCCGGCAGCGTCGATGCTGACTGGCGTTTTGAGCCTGCTTCCGTCTTACGCTCGAGGCGCATACGGCCTTGCAAAAGGCGAGTCAGACCCGGAAGCCGCAGCAGCGATTCGCGAAACTCAGCGCAAGATGACGTACGAGCCGCGCAGTGAGATGGGCAAGTTGGGTATGGAGACGATCCGCCCTGCTGCGGAGGTCCTGTCGATTCCGTCGCAAATGATTGGCAAGGGCGTTGAGAAAGTGACCGGCTCCAAGGTTGCCAGTACCGTTGCCGAGGATGTGCTCGGGCCTGAAGTCCTGCTCCCTGGTGCTGTAGCGGCTAGAGGCTTGATGCGCCGCCGTGCGGCAGCGAAGGCTGTCCCTGAAGCTCCGCCTGCCGTAACTCCAGAGCCTCCGCCAGTTGTTGCGCCAGAGCCGCCGCCTCCTGTGGTGCCGGAAGTCAAGGGCAAGAAGGGCAAGAAGCCAAAGGCGTCGAAACTGCCGATTGTTAAGACGCCGGATGAAGTTAACACGCAAGTAGTGAAGTCTGAGATTAATCTTTCTCCAGACCCAGAACTTGAGGCTGCGCGTATCGCAGCGCGTGATCTTCCGGAGAACGTCGTCCCCGGCATGAAGACTGGCGAGCGCGTAGCGCCTACGATTGCTGCGCAGCAAAAAATTACCAATGCTGCAAAAGAGTTGCTGGAGACTGGAGAGGTCAAGATTGACCCCAGCATCCCGCCGTTCTTGCAGGTTGCTAACTTGCTTCAGTCTGGGCGCTTACGTCCAGATGTGTACGTTGACATTCTCAAACGTAATGAGCTGACCCCAGATGAGTTTGCAAAGTCTTACGTTCAAGAAGTTTCGCAGGCTGGTAGAACGCTGCAAATTCTAAGTGACTTTAGGAAGTTTACTCGCGAAGCAGAGGACGCCGTTGAAGGCATTAACACTCAGGCTGCGGGCGGAATCATTGATGATCGAGGAATTTTTAAACGAATAGAAGATATTCGTCGTGGACTTATGGTGTCGCAACTTTCAACGGCGGTACGTAATGCTACGGTCGGAGTTGGCAGATCCATTCTTGATACCGGTACAAAGTTGATTGACTACGGTATTCAAAAGGCTACTGGCAAGGTCAACCCAGAGATGCCGTTGACGACGGCGGGCGATGCGTTTGGTCAAGTAATGAACTTGCTCAATCCAAAGCAAGCCATGGACTTAACCAAACGTATCCTTGAGGTTCGCCCAAAAGAATACGATGAGATGTTCCGTCAGTACAACGCTGGCGTAACGCTTGGCGGAAAAGCTCCGGACATTCTAGGTGGCGCTGAGAAAGCGGTTTATGCACTTAACGTATTTAACCGATTCCAAGACAGCGTGATGCGTAGCGCCGTCTTTGCGGACTCTGTTGAGCGCGGCATGAAAGCACGCGGGCTCGACTTCCACGAAGTAATGAAGTCCAACCGCATGGGCGATATTCCGGAGGATATCGTTCAGCGCGGCGTTGAAGACGCTATGGACTTCACATTCTCAAACAAGCCGAAGACAAAGGCTGAGCAAGCCGTTGTTACCGCTATCGATAACATTCCGCTTGCTACAGTTGCAATCCCGTTCCCGCGCTTCTTGATTAACTCAATGCGCTTTATGACGGAGTACAGCCCTGCTGGCCCGTTGCATTTGCTCAGCAAGAACGAACGGGCTGCGCTCAAGTCAGGCGATACCAGATTACTATCTAAAGCACTTGCTGGGTCAGGCCTTCTTTACGGGGCATACGCGCTGCGTGACTCAGAATACGCTGGCGAGAAGTGGTACGAACTGAAGGGTGAAGATGGCAAGACCATCGACATGCGCCCGTATGCGCCGTTCTCTGCGTATCTGTTTGTTGGCGATGTTATAAAGCGCAATCTGGATGGTACGTTGTACGACCTGAAAGGAACTGATGTTACCGAAGCCCTCGCCGGCATCGGCTCTGATAAAACTGGGCTCCAACTGGTTGACGGGGTGCTTGGCGAATTCAGAAAAGACCCAGAGTTTGGAGCCAAGAAAGCAGAAGACTTCCTTGTGAAGTTAGGCGGCGAATACGCCGGCACATTCTTCATTCCGTTTCAGCAAGTTCGCGATGTCATGGCGGAGTTCATGCCAGAGGAAGCCAAGGTTCGCCGCGTTACGGAAGAGCCTCTGACTGGCCCAATAACTTCCAAACTTCCTGTCGCTGGCCGTGAACTGCCAGAGTCTTTCTCATACACCAACCCGCAGCCTCGGGTGCGCGAGTCGCCTGGGCTTCGTCAGGTTACGGGCGTCACGCAAATCTCTCCCAAGAACGAAGCCGAGAAAGAAATGGATCGGCTTCAGATTAAGGAGTTTGAGATATTCAAGCGCACGGGGGATGTTGATGCAGACAGGCTTGTTGCATCAAAGTCTGCTTCATTAATTAATGATGTTGTCTCAAAGTTTGTGTCTTCTCCTGAGTATGCAAACAAAACCAATTCTCAAAAGCGATATATTTTCAAACAACTTTTGTCTGAGGTTAATTCCGCCGCCCGTCAACAGGCGATGAAAGAAACCCCGGATGCGTTTTTGAAGGATGTTATTAAGAAGGCGCTAAGCAAGGATGAACTTCGCATTCTGGAAGAGGCAGGCGTCAAGTTCCCAGAGAAGAAGGCAGAGGGCGGGCTAGTTACTCCTGGGAACATTGATGTATCCAAGCTCCCCGCTGTACGCAATCCAGATGGTACTTACAGCACCGTCCGATCTATGGGCGTTAACATTAATGGTAAAGAAGTTCTTATTCCCACTGTCGTAAATGGCAGGGTTGTTTCTGAAAAAGAAGCCATTGATGCTTACTTAAAAACAGGAAGACACTTAGGAATTTTTTCTAGTCCCGAAGCCTCTACTGCTTACGCCCAGCGCCTTCACGAGCAGGAGGCACAGCGAATTAAGAAAGCCAAAGGCGGCGTGGTTTATACCCCCGCAGAAGAAGTCTTGCTAAGAAGATACGCAAGCAGGTAGAGTCAAGCCCATGAAAAAGAAGGACAAGTACACGCCTGTCCAGATCGAGGACGGCAAGTGGTATCGCGTCCGTGGGTATACGCACACGGAGTGTTGCGACTGCGCTTTGGTTCACAAGGAAGAGTTCCGGATGGTCGATGGGCACTTGGAGTGGAGAGCCACCCGAGATGACAAGGCCACCGACAAGCGCCGTAAAGAACTTGGAATAAAGGTGGATCGTGCCAAAGAGAATATCTGACGAAGAGTTCATATCAACTTGGATCAGACTTAAAAAGCCTAATGAAATAGCAAAAGAACTGGGGGTGTCGCAAAGGCCAATGATGTCCCGTCGCCGCAATCTTGAAGCCAAGTACGGGATTGCGCTGCCCACAGTTAACAAGAACAACTCTCAAAGTGATAAAACCCTGAAGGGGCACAGGGTATCCAAGATTGCTGAGGACCGAGCCCGGCGGTACGAATCAGAGATGCTCGATACGCTGGACGAAGGCGTAGTAATGATTGCTTCAGATGCGCACTACTGGCCCGGCATCGTGAGCCCAGCGCATGAAGCGTTCTGTAGATTAGCCAAGAAACTTAGTCCAAAAATGATCGTGCTGAATGGCGACATCTTGGACGGTGCCCGCATCAGCCGGCATGCCCGGATCATGTGGGAAAAGCAGCCTGAGCTAAAGGAAGAGATCCACGCTGTACAGGATCGGTGCGCGGAGATTGAGCGTGCTGCGGGTAATGCGAAGCTCATCAGGACGATTGGCAATCACGATGCTCGCTTTGAAAACTACCTGTCTGGCCGGATTGGCGAGTTTGAAGAAATGACCGGAACTACCCTGCTTGACTATCTGCCTCGGTGGAGAGCGGGCTGGTGCTTGCATTTGAACAGGGAGCAAGATGGTTGGCTTGCGATCCGGCATCGACCTGTATCCGGTGGGATACACGCCTCCTATAACAGCACCCTAAAGGCTGGCGTCTCTTACGCGCACGGGCACCTTCACAAGCTTCAGGTAACGCCCTGGGCGGACTATCGCGGCCGGCGGTATGGTGTAGACACCGGTACCCTTGCTGAGCCTTACGGGCCTCAGTTCAACTATGCCGAAGCCGGCCCGGTCAACTGGGCGTCGGGCTTTGCGGTCATTACCTTCAAGGGCGGCAAGATGCTTCAGCCCGAGCTGTGCGTGGTCGAGCACGGCAAGGCATGGTTTAGAGGGGAAGAGATATGACTCGCTGCCAACAGTGCAGGCACTTCATCAAGACCTACGAGGACGAGGGCTGGTGCTCGAACGGTAAGTACTCCGGGTTTATCGAAGTCAAGTTCAACGAAGAGCGGTGCAAGGGAGAAGGCTTCGTTAGGGAAACCGAACTCCCTCTGACTCAGCCTTCTGCGCCTGAAGCGAATCCACATACGCTGTGATGATGGCTTCAATTAACTCATCGTATTGAGTAGGCGTAAAATCAAGGAAGTTGTACACCCCGATAGCCTCAATGAAGTACCCACCGGCAGCGGCTGCGTCGTTGATAGCGGCTTGTTCGTTTGGCGACTTGTCGATCATGTAATCATCCACGCACTTTAGTGAACAAAACCTGGCTGTTCGTCGGGTTTCCCCCGGTGGCGGGGAGTACATGAACCCTCTCGCCTCCCGATGACACATCGGGCATAAACCGAAACTCCGTAATCTCTGTGTACTTGCCATTCTTCTGAACCTTGATCTCGGTGGGTTTGAGTAATGCATCTGCATTACCAAGGGCGTCTGCGGTCGAGGTCGGCAGGATGCCGGGACCCTTCATGCGCTTGCGCCACCACTTCACTGCCTTGTCTCGAGGGTAACCCTTGTGGTCGAAGCAGACCCACTCCCGAAACACTTCCATTCCGGATCGATATTCCACGCGCATTGAGTCCGGCTTGCCCGGCTTATTGTGCCGGCGATAGAAGACCGCATTGACCTTCTTCCACTCGGCCGGAGCGTCCACGCTCATAATCGGCAGCGTCGTCGCCGTAGAGGCGATCTCAGGCTCTCTAGGGGGCCAGACATATCCACAGTCGGGACATTCCATGGAGCCCGCAAAAACGATGCTATGGCATTCTGGGCATGTCTTGGTCGGAGCCTCGCCGCCCTCTTCGCTACGCCGGGGCTTCTTGGGATTGACCTTATCCACCGGCCCGTGTCGGGCGACGTTGCCCGCAAAGTCCAGCACCAGGCAGTCCGTCTTGCCGGGCGAGTTACGCATCCCCCGTCCCATGATCTGTATGTACAAGCCGGTTGAGCAGGTAGGTCTCAGCACCGCAAGGAGGTCCACATTCGGGGCGTTGAACCCGGTCGTCAGAACTCCCATAGATGCAATAGCCCGCAGCCTGCCGGCCTTAAAGTCGCGGATGATCTCGTCCCGCTCTACCCTTGGGGTGTCCCCAAAAATGGTTGCACAGTCGATGCTGTGCTTTCCCAGCAGCGAAGCAATGTGGGTGGCGTGACTCACGCCAGAGCAGAAGATCAGCCACGAGCGCCGGTCCTTCCCGTACTCCAGAATCTCCTCCACCACGGCAGCGTTGATGTCGTCCTTGTCAACGGCTTTCTCGAGTTCCCCTTGGATATACTCGCCGCCTCGCATTCCAACCCCGCTCACCCCCAGCTGCGTCTTGGGTTGCTTAGATACCAACTTGGTAAGGAACCCCTCGCGCACCATGTCGGAAAGCGGAGCCTCGTACGAGACCGAATCAAACAGCGCATCCTTGCCGTCGTACAGGAGCCCCGAGTCCAGCCGATATGGTGTAGCAGTTAACCCAATCACCCGCATGTCCGGGTTCATCACCTTCAGATTGTTCAGAAACTTCTGATACATCGTGTTGGTTTTGCGCGGAATTAGATGCGCTTCGTCAATCAAAACGATATCGACCTTGACGAACTTCGATGCCTTTGAATGCACCGACTGAATCCCACAAAACACAATCGAAGGTTCGTACTCGCGCTTGTTCAACCCGGCGGAGTTGATGCCGGCCGGGGCTTCGGGCCAGAGACTCTTCAGTTCATCGTAGTTCTGCCTGATCAACTCGCGAACGTGCGTCACTACCAGAATCTTCGTATCCGCCCACTGGCCGAGAACCAACCGGCAGAACTCCGCAATCACCAGGCTCTTCCCTGTGCCAGTCGGCAGGACGATGACGGGGTTGCCATCATTCTCCTGCATGTAGCGCATGGTGGCTTCGATGGATTCCTCTTGGTAGTAGCGCAGTTTAATCACGAGTCAAGTTCCTGTTTCGGTAATGATTTAATAATTTCTTTTGCGACATGTTTCACATGTTCAAGCTCTCTGTCAGAGAACGACATGATCAGGCTATATGCATACAAATCTAGTGCTTTCAAAATGATGAGCAAATCTTCTCCGGTGAGTAGCATCGTTGACTCAACGTCGTCGTCTGATACTTCATCTGGATCTATGCTGCGGTGTCTGTCCATACCGATCCGTCCCTCATCAGATACTCAACCCAGTTAGGGCCAGAGTTTATCTGCTCTCCCGGTATCAGATCGGGAACAAACAAGTGGTGTTCGCAGCCTCGTTTCTGCACTTCAAGATCCAAGCTCTTGTTATGCCACTCACATTTCCACCCGCCAGTCGGAAGCGGTGTACTGTGCAAGCAGGTCCTGCACGATTTCTGTCTCGGCATATCGTCGCCGTGGCACATCTGACTAAAGGTGCAGTACTTGCACTCGTGCCATGCCGGGTCGTTCGACAGTTTGCCCGGAGGCTTCGGAGCGAAGATGACGCGCTTCGCCTTCTCGACAAACATCTCCGCCTCTTCTTGTACGTACAACGTACACACACTCATCAGATCGCGAACGCCGGGTGAGGCTGCGGTAAGGTAGTGCTTCTTCGTCCCAAAGAAATGCATGTAGATCTGAGCCTGCGCGTAGTACACGTAGTCCCAGTTCTTCAGCGCGGTGGATTCATCCGTGAAGCGCAACTTCTGCAACTTCTTAAACTTGTTCTCGTTGATGACCTTGCACTCCCAGACGTAGAGTTCGTCCGGGTCTTGCAAGAGACCATCTATAAGCCCGTCGCAGTTGCCGCGAAAGTGCCCGCCGATTGCCTCAAAAGAATGCTGAACACCGGGTTCCTTTTCCGTGGAAAGATTAACGCCAGGCACAAGGCGAAGCATGTCTGCAACTACCTGTTCGCCCCGATGTCCATCATTGATTCGTCGCAGCCCACCGGCTTCGATAAAGCCTCGCCTGACCCAGCGAAAGTTAAACCATAACTTCCGCTCACAAGGGTCTCCCACAGCAGATGCACCAAGGTATCCGCGTGGACTATTTTCTTGCAAAGATTCCATCGCAGCGTCTACAGCGCGCAACGTGAGATCTTCAGTGTCTGGAATCTTGACCATTTCTCCTCCAAGGGGAGGCGCGACATCCGGCAGGTGGGTGGCAATTTAGCAACGGGGGAGTTGCTATCCGGATGCCGCGCCTCTTTGTGTTACTTCTTGTGACGTTCCCACGGCTTCGGCGCAGCGGCCGAGGCAGTGGCAACAGGAGCAGCCTGAGGAGCAGCGGCTGCGGGGGTCGCCCCGTTCAATGGGTAGTACGCAGCTCGTGCGTCAAGACCACCCATCTTGTTTTCCTTGTGGGTAATATTGACCTTCATAGGCTTGAAATGCAACTGCTCGGTGTCCTCAAAAACAGACACGCCAACCGCGTTGCAGATGTTGCCCAAAGTCTTCTTAGCAATCTTGACAGTCGCCTCGCTCTTGTTGAAAAGATTGAGACGCTCCCAGAAACGACTGCCCGCGTACTTCGGACCCATCACCTCCAGCTCCAGCCAGATGTACTGACCGTCGCCCGCCTTCGTGTCGCGAAGATCCGACTGCACGATCTGCATCGTGTAATCCCCAGCCGGGAGAATCTCTCGGGTGTTCTGTGTGAGATCGCCAGCGTCTGCGACGTTGAAACTTAACTTTGCCATTTTAATTAACCTCCAGTTACGTTGTTCATAGCCGTGCTCAGCGCATCGGCAAACTTGTTGTATTCGAGCGAGAGCATGTCGGGCAGCGGCCAGCGAGACTTCGCCTGCCAACCCGGACGCTCTTGGGTGTACAGCACCCGGTTACCATTACCCACAGCGCGAGTGATCTTCTGGTTGAAACCCACATCACTCTTGACAGTCGAGTACTGCTGATTGGCAAACATCAGAATGTCGCACCACTCAGCAATCAAGCTTGAGCTGCCGTGATGCAGGTCCAACTGATACCGGTCATACGGGTCAGCGAGAGGATCATCAAACCGCTTCACTTGCGTATGCGCCAGCACAATCACCTGCATCCCCTGCTCGTTGCGCAGGTAATCAAACGCATCAAGAATCTGACGCCAGTAATCCGACGCAGCCTTGTAGCCGCGACCGTACCCGATGGCATCGATGGTCTTGACGTTGTTGTCTTCCGCAACTCTCTTGTGAATCAGCTGCTCGGCCCAGTCCGCAGAGTCAAGCACCACGGTGCCAAACTCATGCGACTCCGATGCCAGGGCGCTGATGCAATCCATGATGTCTTCAAACTTCTGGCACCGAGGGAAGGCATCGGCGTTGATGGCATCCAAGCCCTCTTCGGTCTGGATGAACACCGGCTTCGGAGCCTGTGCTGCAAACGTGCTCTTGCCGATTCCGTGCACACCGTACAACACGATGCGCGGCGGACGAGCAACGCCTGTCTTTCTCAAACTACTTAGTGATATCGCCATCTCATTAAACTCCTTGAACAATGGTTACTGCGGTCTTGGCTGGCTTGACAGTTAATGCAGCCGAAAGGATCTTGTAGAACTGCGGCTCGTTGTTGGAAAGGTACTTGACCCCAGCATCGTCAAGCTCGCGCTTCATCTTCACAGGATGCAGACTCTCTGGGATCTTCGTTGCAATCTTTGCATCGAAGATGTCCCAATCAATCTTGCGGTTGAGCTTGCCAGTGATGGTGATCTTGAAAGCCCCGACCTGATGGGTCTGGGAACCTTCCTCTCTTGAACCGAGAAGAGCGATCAACTCTTCCTCGAGGGCTACTCGCTTTTCGGTAGCCTTCTTCTCTTCGATCTTTGCTGTAAACAACTCTTCTGCAATTTCAATTTCAGTTTTCATTTCAGGTTTCCTTGGTTTGTCGTTAATGCCGACAGAGAGAGCGTACACCCCCTTGTGACGGAATGCAAGTGGTGGCATGATGTCACCCTCAATACAGCATGGAGCTACCCGATGAATGAGTTCTTGAGGTACATACGCGATAATGACTTGACGCATCAGCAGTTCGCTGCTATGTGCGGGGTTGACAGGTCAACTGTTACAAAGTGGATCAGCGGGTCAAGATCCCCATCGCCCAAGGCTGTGCGCATCATCAGCCAGAAAACAAAGGGCGAAGTCGCAAGCACTGAGGCAAGCGCGTCAGATCCCTATCACAAAAAGCTGATGCTTGCACTGCTCAAGAACGGACTCACCATCCGTGACGGAGCGAAGAAGATGCGAATGAGTCGCAACACATTGGCCAAGTATGCCAAGGGTGAGGAGGTTCCCAGCGCCCGGACCCGCGAGCGTATACACAAGTTTTTGGGTGTCAAATGATCGACCTAGTTATTTACGGAAAGCCCGTAGGGAAAGCCCGCCCAAGATTCGGTCGCAGCCGGTCGGGGAAGACCGTGACGTACACTCCGTTCAAGACCAAGATGTACGAGCAAGAAGTCAAGACTCTTGGGCAAGTTGCCATGTTCGGCAAGTCCATGTTAGAAGGGCCGGTAAGGGTCACGATCACGGCGTACTTTTCGCACAAAACGAAAACGGGATATCACACATCACGCCCTGATCTCGACAACATCATCAAGGCAATACTGGATGGATTGAACGGCATCGTCTTCCATGACGATGCAGCCGTTGCAGAAATCATTGCCTCGAAAAAGTACGGGGAAGATAGGGTGGAGGTTCAAGTTCAAAATGTCTGACAACTTCATGCACAAATTTGGCGCGAAGCTGAAAGATGCCGGCTATCGCGTAATCCCAATTATGCCGGGCACAAAGCGTCCAGGTCGGTGGGACGGTGGCAAGTGGGGGGAACTGTCGCGCTGGAACGATATCGATGCGCAACTTGCGCACATCGACATCTGGGCTACATGGCCGGGCTGCGGTATCGGAATCCTAGCCGGCGAGGTCGTCGCTATCGACATCGATATCCTCGAGCAGGATGTTGCCGTACAAGTGGGGCAGGTGTTCTCAAATATTCTTGGGCAGACGGACATGATCCGTATCGGTAAAGCGCCCAAGGCATTGTACCTGTACAGAACCAACGAACCGTTCAGCAAGATCTCCATGCACCCCATCGAAGTGCTGGGTGCTGGCCAGCAGTTCGTTGCTTATGCAATACACCCCGAGACTTGTGAACCGTATCGCTGGCCGGTCAGCCCCCCGCATGAGACGCCCGTCAGTTCGCTGCCCCTCGTAACCAGAGAGCAAGTCCTGCATGCTTGCGAGGAAGCGTACAAAATACTGCCGCCCAACCTTCGCAAGAAGGTACTGCGCACTGTCATCCCAGACAAGGATGTCAAGGCTTCGCAAGACGGACTCGTCGGCACCTTTGCTGCGGTCGAGGACGCTCTTCGCTACGTTCAAAACCCAGACCTTTCTTGGGATGACTGGAACAGAATCGGCATGGCCATCTACTGCGCCACCGAAGCAAAGGGATTCACCATCTTCGATCAGTGGTCGCAGTCCTCTGGCAAGTACAACCAAATCGAAACCCGCCAGCGGTGGGATCACTACAGCAAGTCGCCGCCCACAAAGATCGGTGCCGGCACGCTCTATTTTTTGGCCCAGCAAAGCGGCTGGGTACCGCCCCCGCACATTGATCTCAACCCGATGAAGACGCCAAAGGTCGATCTCACCGGGCTAGATAAGATGGTAAAAAAAGTTACCCGAAGCACTCGAGAGAACTTCCCGCAGGAGTGGTTCCAAAGCCCGTCGCTGGTCGGGCGCGTTACCCGCTGGATCAACTCCACCGCCCAACAACCGCAGCCGACGTTCGCGCTGATGAACACGCTGTGCATGTTCGGCGCAATCTTCGGGCGGCGGTACGCAATGGCCAGGCTGAATACCCGCTGCAATCTTTTCGTGATCGCCGTCGCAAAGCCCGGCGCAGGAAAGGATCACTCGCGTCAGCGCATCAAGGAACTGATGGCACTGACCGGTCTCGGGCAGCTGATCTGCGGCGACAGGTTCAGCTCGGGTGTGGCGATTCTAAGAACGCTTCACGACTACCCCTCTCGCATCTCACACCTCGATGAGATGGGGCTGTACCTTCAAAGTCTGACGGCACGCAATGCCGCATCCCATCAGCGCGATATCATCAAGACCCTGCTCGAGGTCTACTCCTCCAGCAGCGGCGTGTACCACGGGCAGGAGTACGCAGACTCCAAGGATCGCCAGCGCCTCGACATCAATCAACCAAACTTCAACTTCTTTGGAACCACAACTCCAAGAACGCTGATACCCGCGCTGAACCACGACATGGTGGATAACGGAACGCTCAGCCGAATACTTCTCGTACCGCCGTTCGATGACTACCCGGATGCGCAGATCCCCGACAACACAGAAGTCCCGCAGGACATCATCGAAGATATCCAACACTCGGCGCAGATCATCCCCTCGGGCATCGGCAACATGACCAATATCCAAGGGATTCCAAACTCCGCAGTCGTACCCATCGTAGTCGAGTGGGAAGACGCAGCCTTTGCGGAGTACAGCAAGATGCGCGAATGGCAAATCAACCAGGCACGCAAGGACGATGCCCTGTGGGTTCGGTACACCGAGATCACCGTGAAGATCGGGATGATCGAAGCAATCGCTCGCGATCCAGTAAGTCCTATCTTGACGTTCGATATCCTCAAGATGGCGAACGACCTAACTCGTTGGTCGTTCAACTACACCTCTGACCTTATCGTCAAGGAGATCTCAGAGAACGAGATCGAAGCCTCGCACAAGAAGATCCTAAACATTATCCGCAACTCGGGCGACGATGGCATGAGCACCACCCAGATCGCCAAGGTTTGCCAAGGCATGAAGGCCCGTGATCGAAACGAAATACTTCAAACCCTCGTCGAGTCCGGTGACTTGCTGGAAGAAGTAATCAAAGGATCGATTGGGCGAGACCGCAGGGTCTATCGCGCAAGGGTCAGATAAAAAAGCCCCGGCGCTGGGCCGGGGCAAGTCTCACAAACAGGAGATAACACGAGATAGCACGGGGGGATCTTATCCCCTCGGGTCTTTGTTCGCAAGCCAAGAGACGTACCACAAAGTCTTGCCGGCGTCCTGCTCAATGGCATCCTTGTGCCCGAGCCGCCAGAGATACGCCACTGCCGTCCCCTTCAGAAACCCCCTCCACTCATCGGGTGTCAGCATCGCTTTGATGGCATCGATGCATTCGATGTCACCCTTCTTGTAGTGACTTGGATTTACGGGATCGCTTCTTTCGCTTGGCGTGACTGAGCTTTGCCATTCGCTGGTAGTGCTCTCGCGGTCTGCGCTTTTTATCTCCGCTAGCAGAGCTTCCACCTCGCTTGCCGATAGCGGCGAGGTACTGTTTGATGGCATCCTCATTAACCTCCATTTTTAAAACTCCCAGTTTCTAATGCACTCTTAACGCTTTCAATCACATTATCCCACGGCGAAACCATACTCGCTCTGGGGAAAACCTGAACGCTCGGGTACCACAGGCTGCGACCATTGCGGGTGTTGCCCCAGTACCACAACTTGTTTGCATCCATCAAAAGAACCGGTACACCCAGAGCACCGGCCAGATGAACGGTGGAACTGCTGATCGATACCACCACATCACATTGCATACAGATCGCAGCAAGCCCCTCAAAATCGCTCCAGAGGTTCACAGAGCTTGTCACGATGTTCGTGCCATGCTTGCGGTTGAACTCGTCAATGGCCCGCTTATCGCTGCCGTATTGCAGGTTTAAGATGTTGTAGTCGCCCTTCAAAATAGGCATCAGCTGCTCAAGATTGACGCTCTTGTGCGGCCCAATCTTGATGGCACTGCTGATCCACGACATCCCCACCGTCAACTTGTTCGGGTCAAGCCCAAGCTCCTGGCGGTACTTCTCAACCAGTTCAGGGTCAGCCGTCAGATACCGCCGGGCTGCGTGAACCTCAATGTCGTCCAGCTCTTGAATAAATGTTCCGCCAATGCTGGCGAACGGAATCTGCGTTTCATGTAACGCAGCCTGGACTTGATCCAAGTTCGACATGAAGTTGATGTCCGGCATCGACCGCTTGAAGATCGGCACCAGCCTGGGATCTACCATCGCCGTCACGTAACCCGCCTTCTTGCGAATGGCCGGGAGCAACGATCCGTAAATGATCTGATCCCCAATGCCCTGCTCACCCCAGACCAGCGCAGAATTCGCATTGCTGCTCGTAGTCCACTGCGGTTTCTGAGTGACCAGCTTACGACTCTTGAACCTCTCGCTCTGCCAGCGTTTTTCATACAACGGCCAGCCCGTCTTGAAGTCGTTCATCTGTAGCGACAGCAGACCCAAGATCCAGTTTGCATTGGCATCGTCCGGTGCAATTTCATTTGCTAAACGAAAGTCCTCCATCGCCTTGTCGTACCGGTGCATCTCCCAGTGCGAAGCGCCACGCTGAATCACTGCGTGCAAATACTTCGGGTTCATCTCGAGCACACGATCAAACTGAACAATCGCTTCGTCGTACTTTTGCTGAGAAGACAGGCTGATCCCAAGATTCACAAGGTCATCAACCTCGGGATTCATCCTCTTCATGGCTGCGCAGTAGTACTTCTCCGCCTCCGGGTAGTTACCCTTTATCTGGAAAAGACGCGCCTTCGCACGGTATGCAATCGGATCTTTCGGAGCGAGAGAGATCGCAAGGTTGCACAGATCCATAGCCTCATCCAGCTTGCCCGCCTGGAACTTGGCTTCAATCTGCTTGATAGTCTTTTGATGCTTTGTCATGTCATCGATGCCACGGCCATCCATTCGCGGCCGTATTCAACGTCGCACCAGTCCTTAAACCAAGGACCGCCCCTCGTGAAGTGAACCGCTATGGGATCCGGTTCGTCAGACGGTTTGTACCAACCCTCAAGATAGTTGTACGTCACCGGAAGGTAACCCATGACATCATCAGTGAGCCATTCAAACCTGTGAAGATAACTCGGTGTCGCAACATTCACAATCTCTGGCGTTAGTTGCTTAACTTGTTCATGCTCACAGTTGATGAACATGAATGAACTCCAGTTCTTGCGAGGGTAAAGATGCTGCGGTCGATGATCCATTTTGACCGTTTCGGTCGGCCGGTAATCGTGCGGTACAACGAAGCACGCTTTTGTCCGGTCGGCGTAGTCAAGCAGTCCCGCAATGTCCCGCCGGAACAGAAAATCGCAGTCGCAAAACAAGGCCCAGCCGGTATACCCCGCGAGGTATGGAGTAAGAAACCGCGTAATGCTGAACTCAGTAGACGCCTTCGCATCGAATCCACGCCAATAGACACCCTGCTTGCGCAGCTCGTACTGCTTTATCGGAACGATTTCTAAAGGAATCGAAGCCGTCGTCTGCAAAGACTTTTCACATACTTGATACGCAGCATCTTCGCGACTGTCGTATCCAACAAATATTTTAAGCATTTAAGAAAGCCTCTTTACGCGCCGGCCCCTTGTAGTGCAGCACCTTCGGTACTTGATTGGGTAATCGCCTGTCGGGCAGGCAGGCGTACTCGCTCTCCTCGATCTCGCCAACCAGCTCCGGCAGTAGCATGTGCGAGTACACCTTCAGCGCCTCTTGATCGCCATACCACTTGCGTAGCGGCTCGTCCATGAACCCCATCAGAATCGCCATGCACTTCCACGCATGATAGTTACTGGTCATCGTCATACACCCAAGGTACGGGTACAGCGTACCAAGCGGAATGCCGTGGTACTTTTTGAATGCACCGTCCCGCTGCTCCCCGTTGAACCCCGCATCGCGATCAAACGAGCGACGACAAAACATAACTTCGCGCTCGCCCAATACCGCAGCCGGTGAGAACGGAAGTACGAACAGCATGTCCGTGTCAATGTACGCGGCCGGCTGCGTGATCCTTGCCTCTGCAAATGCCTTCGTTCGCCAGTACATGATCTGCTCGTAGTTACCCTGCGAGTACTTGTAATCGTCTACGCCAGGTACCTGCGGAGTCGCATCATCGGTGCACATCGTGACCTGCGAATCCGGCATCACTTCCTTCAGTGACTTCACCATCTTCGTCGGGAATGTGATGTCAGCGCCAACGTGAAAGAATACAAAACGATTCACGCCTCTTCCTCCAGCATTTCTTTAATGATAATCACAGATGAAGTCGCCGACTGATCCTTGTACTTGAGCATTGACTCCGCTGCCAGTTGCAGGGTCTGCTTGCGAATCAGAACAGCCAGCTTGCAGATGATCTGCGGGTTTGTCTTCGGTGCTAATGCACCAGACAGATCGTATGCAGCAGCCATCTTTTCAACAAACTCCCAGTTGAAAACATCCAGCTCCCCGGTTGGCCCGATCTTGCACCAAACCTCCTCCGGGTTTTCCACCACTTGAGGCTTCTCCATGTAATCAAACTCGCTCATTTCGTATCCTTCCTTATGACTAGCATCTGGGGGTAGTAACTCAACTCTTTGACCGGACCTCGTGCATCAACTACGCGCATCAAAGTATCCATCAAATCCAAGATACTGCGCCGGTCGTTCACCGCGTTCGGATCAAAGTGGCTGCGGAACTGCTCAGTGTACGCCTTATTATAGGTACACCGCAGATCCTCAATTACGTAGTACCCGCCGGGTCTCACCCAATCCCAGCAGTTCTCAAACATCGCAACGATCTGCTCCGAAATGTGCGAAGCGTCGTCAATGAAAATGTCAAAGCAAAAGTCCGGCGCTTCCATCTTCGCTGGGTCGTCAATCACAATGTTCACGTTATGCAAGTTCTCGCATAACCCCGCGCACTCCGGGCGGATGTCGTAGCCGTAGATCGTAGAGCCTGGAAGGTAATTCGCGAATGCCCGCAGGCTCGCGCCGCATGCAATCCCCGCTTCAGCAATCATAAAGTCGCAGTCCGCTCGAGGAAGATCCTCTGCGCAAATCAGCCAGTCGATGAGGCGCTCGTACACATCAGTGTATCGGTGCTTGATCGTGCCCTTGTCGCTGCCGTATAGATCGCACAGCCCGGTCAGCGTCATCTCCCGTAGGTTCACCTCGCCCGTGTTCGGCAAGTACTCCTCCGGCTTGACGGTATCCAGATACCGACGAACGCCGCCCCTCGACATTGGATCAATCATGCTTCCTCCTTCGTGTGAAAAACATAATGAACATACCGGCTGCTACGCCAGCGGAGAATTGCCAAGGAAGAACGGTAATTAGCCAGATCACCAGTGCTATGGGAAGAATGGTAAGTAGGAACATCAAAAACAAAACAAACATGATGCCGCGTAGCGTGGGCGGCGGGGATTCTTTAGCCGGCATTACTGCTCCCCCTCGCACGGATAGCGTCGGCAACTCTCTTTGCCGTCAGACTTATGTTCCATGCTGCGTTAGACTTTGAGTTGTGTTCCCCCGCCGTCATCGCGTCATTCGCTTCATCGTCTGCAATCTTCGCACACGCTTTTCGTTCGGCTGCGGCAACGAGCGTGGCGAACTTGTCGATCTCCTCTAGCGCGGCCCAGGCGGGGATGAGGTAGTCTTCGGACAGGTCTACTTTGTCCAGAAGCCCTGCCTTGCGGGCAAGTTCGATCACTTCACGGCTAGGCAAGCGGTCATTTGTGGCCGGTTGCATCACCTTTGTCCGGTTACGGGGTCGTTTATGGCCGGTCATGGCTTGTTGACTCCTTGTACAAGAGCGAAAAACTTTTCCAATTTCTGCACTGTGATATGCGTGCTGCTCGTTCCGAATACGATCCCGGCTTTCTCGGCAAGTTTGATCACGTTATATAACTCGCCGCCTTCAAGCGAACGGGCGCACTCTGCGCAGTGTGTTTTCCTACGCAGCCTTGGGTAAAGGTTGCAGTAGTCACAAGTCAGTTCCTTGTCCATCCACTGCCAGCCAAAACATATCCGCATCATGGCGCGGTGGAATGCGTGGGGTTTTCGGGTTACTCCAAACTGCTGGACACCCTCCGCGCCCGGCAGTAGCCACCGGCCAAGTTCTTTCTTTTGGTGCACAGATGTCATTTGCTTTCTCCTCTAGCACGGATGGCGGCGGCGCATCGCTCAAGTGTTGGAATATGCGTCAATTCTGTTGGGTCTTGCGGCACCGGAATATCCTCACACAACTTCGCACACGCCTCCCGCTCGGCTGCGGCAGCACGAGCCGAAACTAACTTGCAAAAATCTTCAAGCGCACCGTGAGTTGAAAGCCAATAATCGTTCCATACTTTCATGTCTTCGCTAATCATGGTTCCTGCACCCATCTTGCATCTTTGGCGCGTAACTCCTTCACTTCCTGCTCCAGCTCCGCAATTTGCTTGAGGTAGTACCATATCCGCTCGCGCATCTCCCGTATCTCCTGGCGGTACTCCGTTTCAGTGTGACTCCTTGCGTCCCACTCCCGCTGCCACGCCCCCGGCGGGCTTTCTCTGTCGATTTGCATGTCTAGTTCTCCTATAGATTCTTACCGTCTTGCCAGTGTCACTACAAAATGAATTCATCCAAACCTTTTTTGAGTCCCGCTCCATCACCGACTCGCAGTGAGAGCAGTAGTACTTCATGCCCACTGCTCCGCCATCGCAGATGCAATCCCAGCGTACGTCTCGCTGCGCTTCTTCCATCGGTCAGCAGAGGGCGGCATCTTGTGAATGCGAGCTTCCCTCCCTTCGACAATGTTCGTCGGCTTCAACAGCGGAAGATTCTTCAACCAAAGACACGTTGCCTTGGTCTCCCCATGCCCAAACTGCCACGGCTGAATGATCTGGTCGGGCTTTCTGATGCGGCTGCTGATAATGCTCACCGGATTCTCAAGCGCAATGCGCGGTATCGGCGCATCCAAAAGGAATCTTACAAACTCTAGCGCCTCCCCCTGCTCAAATCGCTTCTCCTTAAACCAACGCGCTCCGCTCACTGCAAGATGAGTACAAGGCGGGTGCGCAATCATTAAGTCCCACGGCAGTTCAGCCCACGGCTTGCCTCGCCCGAGAACATTACGCACATCGTCTTGGTAGTGGTGCTCGCTGCCATCGTCCGCCGGCAACAAGTCGCACGACCATGCGTCATGCCCCCGTTCGCGAAACGCACGGCGAACCGCACCAGAATACTCACATGCAATCAGAACCTTCACGATGCAATCACCCACCCGCACAGCATCCCAATAAAAAACATCACCACGCACACCACAATCTCACCCATCAGCGCCTCGCGCTGGCGTAGTTCAAACTCCTCGCTCATCCGATCCATCTTGTCTTCCAGCTTCCGAATCTGCGCTCGCAGCCGGTCTTGTGAGTACTCCATGTTCACCAGTAAAACCCTCCCGTGCGACGGCGCGAGCACGCCCAGTTCGGCGGCGGTACGTGATTCCAGTCAAGTTTCGCCTTGTGCTTTAGTCTTCGTATCAATCGGTTCAACCAGTTCATTTGGATCAGTCCTCGCTAGTTGGCTCTCGAGTGAGCGTATTTCTCTTTGCTTCTCGCGGATCAACTCCCAAATACGTTCGACTTTCCGTTGGCGTCGGCTTCCAACGCCCAACCGTCCATCGCCCGGTGCTCCGTCCCTCTTCGATTCCATCGCTTAACTCCCGTATCAGTTTGCGAGCGTGTAACAACCGCATCCGCTCGCTCTTGCGCTCCATCCATCGCAGAACCTCCTCCACGCGAGGCGCTCGCGTCGTGCTCAAGCGCATGAAGTGACACCGCCCACGGTGCTCGGTGTGACATCGAGGACAGACCACCAACTTCTTCGGCGCCAGCCCCCAACGCTCGCGAAAGTCGTTCATTCGTACGACAACTCCCACTGCCTCGCCTGCTCGTCATCGTGCGCGTTCATATCCCGCGTGAATCGCACCGCATCCTCAATCTGAATCAGCGCGTCAATAGACTTCCCACCCACGTTCCAAATCTTCATCTGATCAAGCGGAATGTCTTGGCACTTCCAGTCATATACCGTCGCCACCACATCCCCCTCTTCAGTGTCAAACAACACCACCCACTCCGCCCGCGTGTTTTCATCCGCTGCCGTCAGCGGCTTACCAAACGTTTGGCGCAGCTCCTCGTAAGTCGCCTCCACCAAACCCACAAAGTGAGTCCCGTTCGCTACCCGAAAATTATTCATCACCTGGTACATTGCTCTCTCCTAAAAGTAAGCAGACAAATTCACCAGTCCCAACCAATAATACCCAACCGGCTTGAGTAGTCAATCCCAATTTGGGATCACCTACTGCGGTGTCAGTTGCAAGCACCGCTGCGAAACCATCAGCGCCGTCTTCCCGCCCGCTCGCGGGTACACCAGAAAATGCTGGCTGAAGGTGTTGCTCAATAACACAGAAGCATTCGCGACCCCCTTCTCAATGCCCTCAAAATCGTCCAGCACAATCAGCGCGTCGGGGTTCAATTTCTTCATCAACCCCGCATCCTGGTGGCTCAAGCGCCCGTCGATGTAAAACATGTCCACGCTGACGGCTGCGGAGTACAACTCCTCAAACATCTGCGTCGAGGTCGTCTTCGGGTGCTGGACTACCTTCGCCCCGTATACCGGCCCGATCTGAATGGCGTTCGATGAGTCGCACGTATAAATCGTCAAGTGATCCTCGCCCCTCGAGAGATTCCCCGCAGCCATTGCTCGCGTGCTGCGCCCGATATAAGTACCCACCTCCGCGATTACAGACGGCTCGAAATACTCCACAATTGCCCGCAGCTCCGCAGCATCCTGCGAACTGATCGACCCCGTGCGGTACTCCGCTTGCTCGACCAACTTGCCCTCGCTCGCGCCAGAGTAGTAAGTCCGAATCCCCTCCGGTGCAATCGCTGCCCAGACTGCCGGTGAAAGTGTCATCCGGTTCATGCGTAACGAGTTCATGCAACCTCCCGAAAAATCTTCACAGCATCCGCCAGCGGCAGCGAATTCAGCACCGTCTTGCCCTCACTCTCCTTCAGCGCAATGTACTTCGCCCGCTGCTCCGCGCTCTTAATCGCGGTGGTCTGCCAGAGTTTGCCGTCCTTCAAGTACACCACCTTGTCACGCATGACCCGCTGCAATTGCTTGCGCGACAGGTGCTCGCCCAGAATTTCCTGCACCAGCGAATCCGCCGTCTGGTCGAACTCGTGCGTCTTGCCATCCCACTCGTAAGTGCGGGGCGGCAGGGTCTTCGCGTAGGCATTCAGTTCGTCTTCGGCTGCGTGATCGGAGAATCGATCCGCACCACCGTATCCCTCGTTGCTCACCGTCCCCCGCGGCTTGCCGTTGATGTAAAGCGAGGCCTCGAAACATTGCGTCTCTTGACTCGCGAATGCGGCATGCTTGATGTTCTTCAGTTCAATCTTCATTGTCGCTATCCTCCATCTCGAAATTAGTTGACTCGCACTCCGGGCATACATGCCCCTTGAAAGTCGTGATCCACTCGCCCCCAATCCCGTAGTCCGCGTACTCGCGTTCGTCGATATACAGCGGCTCTTGAAACCTGGCATCGCACTTCTTACACACGTACGTTGCCGGCCCGAATAGGCGGCGTCTCAAGTCGTCTTGCAGTTGTCTCATTGGAATACCCTCTCTGCGCGTCGCTTGGCGTTGATCTTCGCTGCCCGTATGTCATCCACATGCATGCCCTCTGCCAGCTCCATCGCGAGCGCAATCGCTCGCTCCGCATGCGCGTCTGACGGTGCCGTGATGGCTAGGAATAGCGCGAGGGTTAGTGCCTCGCGAGGGGTTTGGGGCTGTCTCATGGCTGCACCTCGATTTGGTTTAGGACGCTGATCTCGATAGCCGCCATGCAGTTATTGTCAGACCGGATGAACTCCTTGCCCGCAGCGCGCAGCATGATATCGAGTTGGTCAGTCGCTTCATCACTATGCGCGGTGAGTACGTAATCCAGCCGCGTGAGGATATGGATTTCCTCGCCGTCACAAAAATTCGATTCCATCGCACCGACGTAGAATTTAACTTTCATGGCTGCTCTCCCGTGGCTTTGGCGATAGCGGCAAATCCGGCGTCAATGCGGCGGTTCCATTCATCAGAATCACCATAGACGTTGCCATTCACGATGGCTTGCAGGGCGGCGAGTAGGTCTGGGGCGGCTGCGATCAGACGAGCGTTCGCTGCGTCCTCGGAATCGTTCCAACCGCGAGTCACGTTGCAGATCGAGTACAGCGTCGTACCGCCCTGCTCCAACCGAGTGCGGCCCTCGTCCGCAAACACGCTGCCCTCGCCGTTCCCCGCGCCAATGTGCCACGGGCCCTTTGTATGCTTGCTCATCGCACGATGCTCCCTACGAGTGCTCCGATGGCGGCTGATCCCGCCATGAGCGTGAACAGATAAAACCAGTAACCCACGGGCATCAAAATCATCAGCGACGTTGCAATCAGCGACATGCCCACAATCGCGATCAGAAATTCCCATGCGTTCATGCGACCTCCGCAAGGTTGATGCCGTAGGTGTGGTTTGCGGTGCGCGCCATCTGCGCGTGGTAGGATTCGCGGCGCATTGCAGCGGGCAGTTCATCCCAGAACGCGAGTAGCGGTAGCACGGCCTCGCAGTCTTCCTCCCACCACATCGGCTTTGGTGCGTACGAGCGACCTTCGACAGCGCGCAGCAGGTGCGGGGATTCCGATGCCAGTTGAGTGCGGCGAGCGGGTGATAACCAGATACCACCGTGCGTCATGCTTGATACGAGGATGATGCCGTCAGCGAGACGGCGGGTGCTGATGACCCACCCCCACGGCGAGTAACCGTTGACGCGGGGTACGAAAGTGTCGAGTTTGCTCATGGTTCGTGTGCTCCGTGTTCAGTGTTCAGGTTCAGTATTGCCCAATCCGGTTGCGCTAGTCAACTACTCGGAGAATGGGGCGGTTGGAAGTCCCGCCCTCATGGTTACGCTGCTAGTGATTCGCGGATGTCCGAT
>Ga0315903_10001768_pt1 | contig 32723 bp, 35 predicted proteins | sample LakEriMetagenome_7_FD_203524 | JGI IMG/M metagenome (GOLD analysis project Ga0315903, IMG submission 203524) | Freshwater fungal communities from buoy surface, Lake Erie, Ohio, United States - Buoy 2 MA119 | ecosystem: Environmental > Aquatic > Freshwater > Lake | place: USA: Lake Erie, Ohio...
CCCGAAGCGGCCCAGATCCAGGTCGAAAAGCTGCTGGCAGAAGTACCACACGACAAACTTCGCGCAGCGGTAGGCCATGCGTTGGAGCATTTCGGTCAGGTGTCTTTGAAGCAGTTCCCGGCGTTGAAGCCCTTGGCAGAGGGTAAGCCGTCCACCGAAGGTTTCCTTGGCTTCGAGGATGACGGCGTCCCGCTGACAATCTGGCTGCGCCTGGCTGAACTGGAAAACTGAGACAACCCGGTCAGCCGGGCTTCCAGCAGGAAGCCTAATCCGGCACGCGCTTCAACCCCACGGCACAAACGGAAAGGGCCGGGTCATCAATGACCCGGCCCTCCGAAGCGGTTTATCTGATCGTCAGATCAGGCGTAGCTGACCTTGACCGTCTGGCGACGGCGGCGCAGCTGCCAGCCCATCAGGCCGATACCAGCGATCATCAGCATCCAGGTGCCCGGCTCGGGAACAAAGCTCGTCATGTAGAGGGTCTGGCCGGAAAGACCTGAAATGTTCAACTGCAGCTTGTCAGTCGGCGAGAGGTTATCCCACCTGAAGAAAGCGGTCGCGTTGCCCGGGTCCCCGTCTCTGCCGTTGCCCCCACGGTGGACCCCAATGATCGTCTTTCCCGAGAGAATACCGTTAAAGTCAATCGTACCGGTGCTATTGCCCGAAGGAATATTCTGCACGATCGTTGAACCATTCCAGTCAAAGCCGAGCAACAGAAGCGCAGCCTTGGTATCGGCGATCTGCTGAGCGCTGTTACCCAGGAGATTCCCCTGCCACCAACCAGAACATGCTGATGCAGTCGGCGAAATCTGGGTCGTAACACAGCCGCTGGTCGCGACCAGCGCGGCCTGGGCCGGCGAGGCAGCCGCGAAGGTGGCGGCGGCGGCGAGTGCAAAAGCAAGAGTCCGCTTCATTTTCATTCTCCAATACTTCCCTGCTCCTCATCGCCCATGCTCCCTACCGGGAAAGCGCGACCTTTTAAGCTAAAGGCCGATTCGGAGTTAATGCCTGTTTAACCCTCGGCTCGCTCGCTGACAATCGGAAATCCAAGGTGTTTAGCCGGGTGTCCCATATCGGAGCAGCGTTCCCCAGATAGCTTACCAAGACTAACTTTTCGCCGCCAGCAAGACCCGGCGTCCGGCAGATCCCAGCGCGTCCGTCATTGCCTGCATGAAGCTTTCGACCTCGGCAAATACCGGCACGTCAGGATTGGTGCGGATCGCCGAGGCCCGCACCAGCGCGCCATCGGGAACCAGGCCCTCGACCGCATTGGCAAAGCGCATTTCGCGCTGTTCTGCTTCATTGCGCGGAAAGCGACGGCCCATGCGCGTCCAGTAAATCAGGTCCTCGACACGGTCACTCATCGTCGCAGTCAAGGCAACAGCCGGCACCTTCGCCCCCGCAAGCGCCAGCACCATCGGACGCGATGGACCGACGGTAAAGCCGATGGCTGGATAGCAAGCCTCCGGCCGATGCAGTTGCAGGGCGTCGCTTTGCCTGAACCCATAAGCGATGCTCAGCATGATCGGCACGGTCAGTTCGTCGGCCCGGTAATAGATCCGCGCCAGTTGGTCGCCGTAAAGCCGTGATGCCAAGCTACCTTCGGTGCGCGGCACCACGATGTCACCCTGGGGACCCTGCACCCAGGGTCCGAGCCGCTCTGGCACGAGCTGGGTCAGCTTGCCGCCTTCCGGCATAAGCACCTCTGGCGTGCGCGGACGCAGCCATTCAGCCAGGCCCAGGGCGCCAGCACAGGCCAGTCCCGCCAGCAGATCGCGGCGGTCCAGCGTCACGCCCACCTCCGCAGCAGCAAGCGGCTGAGGATCTGGTCAAAGCCCATGATCAGCAGGAGACCTAGGATGAACATCACCATGCCGGTGGTCGAATGCATGAAGCCCTGGGCTGCCGCATCGCCAAAGTAATAGGTAATCGCGATCAAGCCAAAAACGCGAATGATATTGGCGATGATCGCAATCGGGATCACCGCCAGCAGCAAAATTCCGGCGTGGCGAAACGAAGCCCGATGGGCCAGGAAGATGTAGAGCAGGCTGATCGCCGTAAGCCCGAACAGCGAGTTGAGGCCGGCGCAGGCATCCTCGACCAGCAGCTGATACTGGGCGACAAAAAGCACTACCCCATCGCGCGCGATCGGGAAGCCAAGCCCGGCTGCGATCCCCTCGGACGCCCAGCTAACCAGCACCTGAAGCGGTGCGGTAAGCTGGGTCATCAGCCAGCCTGGCGGCGGCAGGCAGAGCATCAGATAAAACAGCGCAAAGGCATGGCGCTTCAGCACCTGCAAACCGGCCAGCCGGATCACTACCGCGACAAAGGCAAGGTATAGCCCAAACCCTTCGATGCTGATAAAATCATAAGCCCGTCCAAAGGCATAGATGATCAGGCCGACCGCCAATACCGGCAATGCTGCCCGCCAATGCGCCGGCGCGCTCGGTGGCGGCAAGCGAAGTCCATCATGGTGCAGCAGCCACAATCCGGTCGCGAGGACAATCGGCCCATGCGCCCCTGTGTCGGTAGACCAGGCGCTGTTTGCCAATGTGGCAATCGTGGGTACGGCCAGGACCAACAGTCCCAACAACAGCGGCCACCAATACGGAAGCCTTACTCCCGGTTTGGCCAAGACCTCAGAAGTCATTCAGGTAGGTACCGATTGCTTCGGCCCCGTCGGCAGCCAGCTCATCAAGCAGGACCCGAACATCCTTCACGAAAGTCCGGTCGCGGCGGGTCACCACTAGGGCATAGTGCGTTACAGCTGCGATGCGCCGTGCGTCAGCAGACTGGCTCGAAGGAGGGGTATCGATAATGGTCAGGTCGAAATCACGCAGGCATTGCGCAACGAGGTTGCGGAATACCGATGAACCAAGGCGATCAGCAGCACCGATCCCTGCATCGCCGGCATATAGCACCGACAGCGACGGCTGCACCCGCTTGATCGCACCGGCCAGCGGCAGAGTGTCGTCAGCCATACATTCGCCTAGCCCGGGGCCATATTCATCCTGAGAGATGAACTGATGAACGCCCGGCTCACGCAGGTTACCGTCGATCAACAGCGTGTTAACGCCCGCCTGCGCCATGGCATAGGCAAGATTTGCCGCCACGAAGCTGCATCCCGCTTCCGCCCCCGGCGAACAGACCGCCAAGGCGCGGCGGCGGCGGCTGACGTGCTGCGAAAGCAGGTTGGAGCGCAGTGCGCGGAAGCTTTCCGCCTGAATCGAACCGGGCCGAGTTGCCGTAACGAGGTGCTCGGTTAGGACGAACGAATTCTGCGGCAGCGCAGTGTCCGCCGCAGTTTTATCACGCAGTGTGCCCGGCGCGAGGTTGTAATCGGCATCAGCCATGGCTCAGCGCCTCGTTTTGCCTGAATTTGGGCAACAGGCTGAAAAGCTTGAAGCCACTACGCTTGGCGGGAACCGCCATCTCGCCCAACACCGGAAGATCGCCAAAGCGCAGGTCTGCGCTGCAGCGGACCCGGCGAGCGAGCAGTTCGGTGACCATCGCGGCTAAGACTCCGAGCATAAGCCCAAGTCCGAGCGAGCCGAAGATGATCAAAGGCCAATTTGGAAAAGTTGGCTTGTCTGCAGCCGTCGCGGCACCCAAGATGGTCAGACCGCTCTCGATTGCTTGTGCCTGTTGCTCCAGCTCGGCACTTCGAACGCTCGCCTTCTGGTACTGATCGCGCAAGACAGCAACTTCAATCGACAAGCGTCGGGCTTCATCCGTCTTGCCCCGCTGAGCCAGCACCTTTTGGAGCTGGGCATTGTATTGGGTGCCGATGGACGGTCCACTCGGTCCGGCAGATATGACCGGCGACGACGCCGAACTGGCCAGCGCCGCACGCTGCCGCTTCATGTCCTGCAACTGCGGATTGTTTGGACCTAATGTTCGCTCCGCAGTTGAAATTGCAGCATCGATCTGAGCAATCTGAGCAGCAGCCGGATTGCTTGCACCCACCGTAATCGAAGGCATGTTTTGCGCCGGCGCGACCTGCGCAAGGGCAGACAACCGCCGTGCTTCCTGATCGACATCCTGCTCGTCCAGCACGATGCCATTTTCGCGCTCGAACGCGTTCTTGCGCTGCTCGGCTTCGGTAAGCTGCTCCTTGAGTTTGCTTGCCTGATCCCTGAACCACTCCGCATCCTTCCCGGCATCCTCACGGCGGAAGGCAATGGCCTGCTCGATGTAGGCGCGGCGCAAAGCCTCGGCCACGGATGCAGCGCCCTGCGGCGAGGGTGCAGTATAGGCTATGTCTAGGATGTTGCTCCCTTCGACCAACTCGGCCGTGGTGCTATCAATCACGATTTGCGCCATCCAGCGCCGGAAATCGCGCAAATCGTCATTACGCCGATTGGCATACTGCTCGGCCAGCTCGGGAGAGCTTGCCCAGTTGAGAATATCGACCACTTTGCCGGCAATGCGGTAATCGCGGATCAGTTCCGTCTGCGTCCGGACATAGGCCCTGGCGAACTGTGTTGCGATGATTTCGCCGGTAATCGGATCGGGCTTGACCACGTTCAGTATGACGCGGGCATGCGCCTTGTACCGCGGCGGCAGGATCATCCCGGCAACGGTCGCAGCAAACAGACTCGCGATGGTCGCGATCAGGATCAACCCTCGCCGAGCCCAGAGCAACCGGAAGATCTGTTCAAAATTCATGAGCTGAGGTCCAGTCTGGTCAGAAGAAGCGCTCGCCCACCACGACGGTATCACCGCCCTGCAGGACAGCGTCGAGCGTTACGCGAACTTGCTTACCATTCCGGAAAACTGACAAACGATTTGTTGAACCACGTTCGGTCAAGCCACCGCCGCGCGCCAGGGCCATGCGCAGCGTCATGCCCCGTTCAACCCGGTAGGCGCCCGGCGCGTTGACCTGGCCGTAGATGTAGAAGTTGGGTGCGGCCCCGATAAACAGCTTGTCACCAGGATGAACCATCGGATCATCGGCCGGTCCCCCGCGCGAAAGCAGCTCGATCGGCAGGATGATTTCCTCACCGCTTGCGCGGCGCAGGACCAGTTCATCGCTGGCCGATGGCTTTGCCCCGCCGGCTCGTGCAAGAATTTCCGACACACGGTAAGCGCGGTCCACCGGCACCAGCCCGGGGGCTGCAAACTCGCCTAGCACAGTGACATAGCGGCTGGCAAAGCTGACTACTGTTACGCTGACGACCGGATCGACATAGTAACCGCCGTCGCGAAGGAGTTTGGCCACCCGCTCGCGCAGCTGGATCACAGTCAGGTTAGATGCCATGACCGAATGCAGATAAGGCAATTGGACAGTGCCATCGACCTGGATCTGCACCCGCGGCTTGAACTCTTCCCTGCCCAGGACAGCGATTTCAACCACATCGCCAACGCCCATCACATAACCGTCATTGAGCGTCACCGGCGCAGCTGATGCTGGCGCAGCAGCCTGGGTTGGCACGGGAGCCGCAGTTTGCGCCACAGCAGGGACTGCCGACATGGCAAACGCTGCGACGATGGTCGCCAGAAGGATCAGCATACCGCGTAGCGGCCGCAAATTGGCAAAAACGGAATTCATCTGATTCATCTTCCTATAGCTAGAGCTTCAAGCGGCCTCGCAGGCCGACATAGCCACCGCTGTAATCGTAGATTGCCCCCGTTCCGTCACGCTTCTCATGCCCACCTTCGAGAGTCAGCTCAAGCCGCCTGCTGGTGCGCATAGTCATCCCGGCAAAGATCCGGCGGAACTTGTCTTCTTCCAGCAGCGGGCCAAAATTAGCCTGGGCCCCGCTGTAATCTAGCTTGCTGATGTTGAAACCACCTGAGGCCGTGAGTCGCTCCGACAAGGCAAAGGTGCCACGCACCTCATTGAAAGACTGCTTCGAGTAGAGCGCCTCGCCGCCCAGTGAGGGACGCAGAGAACGCTCGGTCAGCGCCCGGATCTGCAGGCGATTGCCCGCCCTAAAGGTTGCCCCCAGCCGCCAGGTCGTCCCCTTGAAATCGGGCGCGGCCGAATCGTCTGGCTTCAGCCAATTGTAGGCGATCATGGCTTCCGCCGTGATCGCCGTGCCAATATCGCGCGAGAGCTGGAGCCGCATTTCATCGACCCGGTAACCGGTCGACAGCGCCAGCGGCCCGGGCACGCGATTAACGAAATCAACCTTTTCACGCTCATAAGTCAGCTTGGCCTTGCCCACCACAGGATGGTCATAGGCCAGACCACCGAACACTCGGTTGCCCTTGTTGTCCGAAATGTCGCGCAGCGGATTGGAGTTGTCACCGCGCGAATGCTCATAGCCGAACGACGGGCGCAGGCCATAGACATAGCCGCAGCGCCCTTCGACCCTGTAGACCTGCACGGTCTCGGTATTGCGAACGCTGTCTTCACCCGGCAGGTTAACAAAGCCTATTCTCTCAAGATCGCTCTGCCGGCGGTCAAGTCGGGCCGTAACCTCGGCCAGACACGGTCCAACATTCATCCCAACTTCCCCGCGCAGCTCGATCCGCTCACGATTGAGCCGCTCGTTCCGGCGGTAGAAATCATAGCCGACACTTCCCGCCAGCTTCAGGGTGTTGCGGCCAAGTGTGCGGCTGACAGCAATATCGACCCCGACAGTAAGGCGTTGGTCCTCCAGCACAAGGCCGCGTGTGGCGGCTGTGACAGCACTGGCGCGCGCTGCGTTGCCAATGTGGCGTAGGTCGAAATTGAGCCCGACCTCTTCGAAATTGCCATCCTTCGACTCCTGCGCGCGCAGGCCCGCTGGTGCCAACAGACAGACAGCCATGAGCCCGACACGGAACTGCCAGACCCGGCGACGACAAGTATTAGCCACAGCCATATCCGGGGCGACTACAACATTTCCGGGATGAACCCAAGCTTTCTTGCCTAATTGATACCCGTCCATCCTACTTGCGCCCCACAATGATACGACGTACGCCGCCAAGGTAAATACGTATGGTTTCCGACTTCTTGGCACGTGTCCCCGCAGAATCTGCGGCAAGCTCACCGACATTTCCGGAACCGGCTGCCACAGCGTTCGGGCTGCAAATCGGTCGCTTGCGGCGTGCCTGGGCCGGCTGCATCAGAGCAATCTCGCTCGGTGCCAGGTTGACCAGAACGAGTGCTCCGCTTCTGACAGCACGACCCAGCAGCTTCCGGCCCACCGCAGCTCGTTTAAAAACCAGACTGCGTCCATCTTGTTCCTCAACGATCGGATAGCCGCTCTCGCCACCATATCAGGCATCAGCTTTGGCAATATCGGCGAAACCGCCAACTGCGTCGGGGACAGGTCTTGCGACGGTAATGAACTCCGTACTGAGATAGCGTCAACAGCTTGCGGCATAGCGCATTGTCGCAACCTTACCATCGGTGGTCCGCGCTTCGGTAAGCCCTGGCCAGCCGTTGCCGCGATAGCGGAAACTGGCCAGCTTTCGCCCGGCGAGGCCCATCTCAGTCAGGAACCGTCCGGTCCCGGCAAAGTTCGGAATGCCGCCGCAAAGGAACGACAGGCGATAGGGAAAGGTCTGCGCCACACGGTCATCCCGCTCAGCCAGGGCGTTCAGCGCCGAGACATCGCACGGCTTGCCAATGAACAGATAACGTTCGCCGCTGCCAAGCAGTTCCCCAAACCGGTCAAGCGGGCTCGACGGCGCATAGCGCGATCCGGCCGCTACCAACACGCTGGCCCGATCGTGCGAGATCACGGTGACATTGCGCGTTGGCCTGTCAGGGTCGCCGGCCACATGAACGATGCCATCAACCAGCCCGGTTTCGAGCGCGGTCACGGCCAGCGCCGTCAAAACACCGCCGGAAGATCCACGGAAACGGATTTCGGGATCGGTCGCGTGCCCGGTCTGACATTTGGTGATCGGCCCCCACGACACGTCCGCACCTTCTGGCCAGGTTGGCAGCCGGCTCCCTGGGCAAGCCGCTGCAACCAGGGACTCGGTCTCAGCCGGAAAACACACATCCACCGGCGGACGCAGAAATCCGGGGGCCTGCTCCTCAAGCGCAAAAGCACCGTCAGACAATCCGGCGCAGAGCCCGCAGCCGCTGCAGAGCTCGCCCTGGCTGACGCGCCGGAGAGCCGGAGACTGGATCACCGGCTCGCTCTCACCGCAATCAGCATGCGGCGCAACGCCGCGCGGTATATCGCGGTGCGTTCGGTAGCCACGGCGCGCGCTGCGTCAACTTTGACCTGCAGCAGGGCGCGCTGGTCAATCAGGCCGGTAATAGCCGCAACCACCCCTGCTGTATCGAGCCCGCGGACTGGAACCTCGACGTCATAGCCGATCCCCCCAAACAGGCCGGCAAATTTGCGGCTGTAGGCAACCGGTGCGACTGGCACCCCGCTGGACAGCGCCGCAACGCAGGCATGCATCCGCGCTGCGACAACAAAATCAAGGCTGCTGACGAAGGATTTCGCGGCGAAGGCATCCTCGAAATCGGGAACGCGCTGGGCATCGGGGGTGGCGCTTACGATCGCATCGGCGGCCCAGCCATCGTCATCAGATGAATCGGCATTTCCTGCGACATGGGTGAACACGTAGACATCATTACCCGGATCCGCCGCCAACTGCGCAACCAGCTGCTGCATCGCGGTGAAATAGTCATAGCTCAGACCGAAGCGATTTGTTCCTCGCCGCGCCTGGTCGGCCAGCAGGCCAGAGACATTGATCCCGATGCGGACGCGCGGACCATTGCGCTCGGCCGAGCGGTTGGCAAAGGGCAGTTCGAAAGCGACATCGACCCCCTGCACCACCCGCGCCGCCGGGGCGATGGCCTGGACCAGCTCAAGGCTTGGGCGATCGCGCGTGACCACCTGATCGGCCCGCGCTAGCACCGCTGCCGCCAGTTGCCGGGCCACGCCATTGGCGAACGGCCCGACCGTCTGCGGCGCCAGCAGCAGCGGGGTGCCGCGGGCAATCAGAATGGCCTTGGTCAGCCACATGAAAGCAAAGCGCTTGAAGCCGTAGATGTCTGCGAAGCTGTCCCCAGCGCCAATATCGACCACGCAGTCGAGTTCACCGGCCAGCCGCCAATAGGCGCCCGATGTGAGCAGCGTTTTGCGCCGCACCGGGAAGAACGCGATGTCGCTGCGCCGCGGGGCGCCGCGGCTGCTATCATCCATCCCGATCACGACCTGTTCTACCGCCAGGCCGATAGCTCCGGCCTCCTCGGTTAGGATCGCAATACTGGCAGCGGTAAGCGCATCGACTCCCAGGTTGCCAGAGGCAAGTGAATGCCACAGCAACCCGACACGCAACGGATCCGATGGCACCCTATTTGACGGCGGCAGGTGTCGCCTGCTTGGTGGCATCAATCGGCGCAACCGGCGGTGCCTTGACCTGGAACTGCGGATTGACCTGTACCTTGCGGCGGCCCTCGGCGATGATCTTGCCAAGAGAATTGTTAACCATTTCAGCACTGCGCTTGCGCAGCAATATCGTGCGGGCAGCAACGCGCGCCTGATCACCGGTGATCGGTTCGGAGCGGCTCGACACGATCCGACCGATCTCCGCTGCCTGACCCGAAGGCATAACGAAGATATCGTTGCCTTCGGTCGCCACTAGCTGCTGCGCAAATTCAGGATCCAACGACACTGTATCGATGTTGGTCACAGTGCGACGAAACATCACCTTGTTGGCATTAAGGATCGCCTCGGCGGCTTCCATCGTCTTGACTTTGGCAATCTCTTCAAGAACCTTGGGAGGCAAGTTGGGCACGAAAAACTGATCCACCGCCAGCAAGCGGCGATCGGTCACGCTGGTCGGGAAGCTGCGCAGGAATTCGTCGATCTCATCCTCTGATACCTTGGGAACCCCCTCGGTAACCTTGCGCGCCAGCAGCTGTGCCAAGGCGGTTTCTTCCGCCTGCGTCTTCATGATCGCCGCCAGTGGAGTGGAATCAAGATCCTGCTTCCGTGCTTCGGCGGCCAGAAGCTTGCGTGCAATGATGCGCTCCAGCGCCTGGGCCTGGGAAGCAGCATCATCACCGGCTTCGGCACCCATCTCGGCCTTAAGATCGGCCATGGTGACTTCCTGCCCGTCCACAGTTGCCACAACCTGGCCGGAGGGGGCCTCGCCCTTTCCTCCGCAAGAAGCCAGCAAAAGTGCACTAAAAAACAGCGTTTTATGAAACATTTTCATGGAGAAACACCCACTGACAGAAAAGGAGATTACGTGTTCCTCGCAGGTAGCACCCAGTCATGTCAATTTCGTAAAGATATTTGTGTAGGTATGGATCATCTTCTAGCCGTGCACAGTTAAGGCTGCATCTAAGCGTTTGATGAGAGTGAGCCCGAAAGTCGATTATGACTGAAAACAGAGAGAATGCGCAGCGGCCGTTGATCTGCCTATCGGCGGCGGGCGGTGGCCATTTTCGACAACTGCTCGATATCGAGCCGTTGTGGTCGCAATACCCGCATTTCATCGTGACCGAGAACACCGTGCTAACCCGGGCACTTTCGGACCGGGAAGACATTGAAAACGTTCCGCACTTCGCCTTAGGTCAGATGCGCATCGGCAAGGGCTTGGCAATGGTGCGGGCGGCATGTTCGAGTTGTCTGACATCGTTTGGTATCATATGGCGTCGTCGGCCCGATATAGTGATAACTACCGGGTCTGGATCGCAATTCTTTATCTTGCTCTGGGCCCGTCTGTTCGGCGCCAAGATTGTGCTCCTGGACAGCTTTGCTCGGTTTTATGCGCCCAGCAAATTCGCACGGCTGGCGGGACCACTGGCCCATCTCAGGATTGCCCAATCAACTGAATCGTCTCGGAATTGGCCTGGCAGCAAGACTTTCGACCCGTTGGAGATCGAACCATCAACGCCACAAAACAAAGAGCGTCTGCTTTTCGCGACCGTGGGCGCGACCCTGCCGTACCCTCGACTTGAGAATGCGATTGTCGAACTCAAGCGGGCAGGCAACATTCCTGAGAACGTAGTCCTCCAAGTCGGTTGCAACACCAACCATCACGAACCGGTCGAAGGGCTCCAAATTGTCGCCGATGTTCCGTTCGGCGAGCTCCAGGACCTGCTGGACCGTGCCGATTTGGTCGTCTGCCACGCTGGGACGGGCTCGATTTTGACAGCATTGGCAAAGAATTGCGCGGTGGTCGCGATGCCACGGTCAATCAAGATGGGCGACCATTACGACAACCATCAGGAGGAGATCGCGACTGTCTTTGAAGGTCGAGGATTGATCCAGACAGCTGAAGATGCTGCCTCACTGGTGGATGCCCTCACTCGCGCCCGAAAGGCTCCTCGCCATCAAGCGCGCATGAATCACCAGCGCCTGATGGCCTTCTTGGATGCTCAATTCAACGCCTGGTTCCCGGGGCGGAAATCTCGCGGTGTTTCCCGCGAGCCCTCGCTACCAGCCGGCGGGACCGATCTGGCTCCGGGCAAGGTGGGCGTCAATGCAAACAAGGCCTCTAGCTCATCGCGCTGAAAGAAGCACACAATTCTCGCACAAAATCATCGGGTTGCTCCCAGGCCGCAAAGTGGCCGCCGCGTTCCATCTCACCCCAGTGGACCAGCTTTCGGTAATTCCGCTCGGCCCACTTGCGCGGCGTGGGCAGAACTTCGCGCGGGAATGCGCTGGCCGCAACGGGGATGTTGATTTCCTGCGCGGCGAAGCTGCCGAAGCTTTCCCAATAGAGCCGGGCCGAGGATGCCCCGTTGCGCGGCAACCAGTAGAGCATGATGTTGTCGAGCACCTGGTCGCGGCTCAGCGCATCCCATGGGGAGCCCTGGTTATCGGTCCAGGCCCAGATCTTCTCCAGAATCCAGCCGGCCAGGCCCGCCGGGCTGTCGACCAGGCCGTAACCCACGGTCTGCGGCCGCGTGCTCTGCTGTTTGGAATAGCCCGAATCCCAGTCCTGGTAGTGCTTAAGCGCACCCAGCGCCTTGAGCTCGGCCGGAGTTGGATTGGCCAAATCTTCCTCGGTCGGGCGGGCAATCGGCATGTTGAGGTGGATGCCGATGCAGCCGGCGACCTGTTGAACCCCGATCGCCGTGGTCACGACCGAACCCCAGTCTCCACCCTGCGCGAACCACTTGTCATAGCCGAGCCGCGCCATCAGCTCGCCCCAGGCGCGGCCGATCTTCTCCACGCCCCAGCCGGTGACACTCGGCTTGCCGGAGAAGCCATAGCCCGGAAGCGACGGCAGCACGAGGTGGAAGGCCGGGGCAGCGGGATCTGCCGGATTGGTGAGCTGGTCGATCACCCCCATGAATTCGATTACCGAACCGGGCCAGCCATGGGTCATCACCACCGGCATGGCATCAGCGCGCGGCGAACGGACGTGGAGGAAGTGAATGTCGACCCCGTCAATCTCCGTCATGTACTGGCCGAGCGCATTGAGCCGCGCCTCGCACCGCCGCCAGTCATAGTCGTTGCGCCAGTAAGCAATGAGATCTTGCAGCACGGCCAGCGGCGTGCCTTGCGACCAGTCACTCACCGGTTCCTTTTCCGGCCAGCGGGTCAGATCGATCCGGGCCTTGAGGTCATCCAGTTCGGATTGCGGAACATCGAGAATGAAAGGCCGGATCGCGCTCATCTTATCCCCCTATCGCCGCCTTGGCTGCGGCTTCCACCTTGGCCCGGTCGAACAGTGTTACGGTCGATGTCCCCTTGGCAAGGACATTGCCCGCTTCGTCAAGCAGCCGACCTTCGAGGAAGGCCGTCTTGCGCCCGCGGCGCTCGATCCAGCCTTCGGCCACGACCAGACCAGGCCGGACCGGGGCGAAGAAGCTGACCTTGATTTCCAGGCTCATCGGGGTGACGTCATCGCCCAGCACGGCGATCACTGCATGGGCCATGGCCGCATCGATCCAGCCGGTAACGAAGCCGCCCTGCACCACCCCGCCCGAATGGCACATGCCAGGCTTTGCCATGTATTCCAGCCGCGCGCGGCCTTCGGGGTTCAGCTCGACAATGCGGTGGAGGCCCATCGTCTCGTAAAGGCTATCGACGCTCATTCTACACCAGCGCCGAATAGATCAGCGTCTTTAGCTCGCGCCGGATCGGGTAAGTGCTGCTGGGGGCCAACTGGGTCATGAAGACCATGGTGATCTCCTCGACCGGATCGACGAAGAAGGCGGTCGAATACATCCCGCCCCAATAGAATTCGCCGACCGAACCGGGGATCATCGTCCGGACCGGATCGAGATTGACCGCAAAGCCCAGCCCGAAACCGACGCCGGCATTGGTCGCCTCGCTGAACAGCGAACGCGACCATGAGGCCAGGTCACCATCGTCGGGCAAGTGATTGAGCGTCATCAGCTCGATCGACTTGCGACCGATAATGCGCGCGCCATCCAGCTCACCGCCGTTCAGCAGCATGGTATTGAAGCGGTGATAGTCGAGCGCGGTCGAAACCAGCCCGCCCCCGCCCGAGACCAGCCGCGGCATCTTGGCCCACAGGCTTTCGGCACCACGATCGAACAGGACCCGGCCCTTACCCGGAACCATGGTGTAACAATCGGGCAGGCGGTGAGTCTGTCCCTCGGGCACCATGAAGCCGGTGTCGTCCATCTTCAGCGGAGCGAAGATGTGATCGCGGAAGTATTCGTGCAGTGGCTGGCCGGACAGGCGTTCGACGACCGCACCCAGCACGTCGGTCGAAACCGAGTAATTCCAGGCCTCGCCCGGCGAAAATTCCAGCGGTAGCTTGCCGAGCGCGGCAATGAATTCATCCAGCGTCAGGTTGCCATGCCAGTTCTCGATTTTGCCCTCGCGATAGGCGGCATCAATGTTGGTGCGCTGCTGAAAGCCATAGGTCAGGCCCGCGGTGTGGCGCAGCAGATCGACCATCTGCATTGGCCGCGCACAGGGCTTGGTCAGGAAGCCAACCCCGCCCCCGCCGCCGTTGTAGACCGCCAGGTCCTTGAACTCGGGCAGCACGTGGTGGACCGGCGTATCAAGCGCCACTCTCGCCTGTTCGAGCAACTGCATGAAGGCCACCGAGGTGACCGGCTTGGTCATCGAAGCGATGCGGAAGATCGTGCTCTCGTCAATCGGCGCCGAAGCGCCTTCGCGCGCCGCACCCTGCGAAGAGAAGTGCGCTATCTCACCGCGATGAGCCACCAGCACCTGGGCGTGGGGCAGTTTGCCGGTATCGAGATAGCGTTCCTTGACGAAGGCGGGGATGCGGTCGAGGCGGGCGGGATCGAATCTCATTCAGTCATTCCAATAGCTGTGTTCGGCAACCCTATTGCCGTGTGTCTATGGCCAAAGCAACGAAAGTACGATGCCCGCTTTACAGCGCCGATTCATCGCGCCATAGGCTTGCTGCATGATCGCTCCGCTTGGCCTTACCCTGCGACTTATCCGCCCTTGGGCGTGAGCTGGCGTGCCATCCAAGGGTGCGCAGCAGCGCCCAAGGGAATGAATAGCGCCGCCACCAAGTTGCAGTTCCAAGTCGAGACCACGCCATGACCATGTTGAAGAACCCCGGGGTCAAGTACCGCCCCTTCCCGCCCATCAACCTGCCCGACCGGCAGTGGCCCAGCCGCGTCATCACCCAGGCGCCGCGCTGGCTTTCCACCGACCTGCGCGATGGCAACCAGGCCCTGATCGACCCGATGGGGGCCGAAAAGAAGAGCCGGTTCTTCGACTTGCTGCTGAAGGTTGGCGTGAAGGAGATCGAGGTTGGCTTCCCGGCCTCGGGCGCGACCGATTTTGATTTCATCTCGGGCCTGGTCAAGGGCGGCCGGATCCCTTCGGACGTCACGCCTCAGGTTCTAACCCAGTCGCGCCGCGATCTGATCGAAACGACCTTTGCCAGCCTGGAAGGCGCGGAAAAGGCCATCGTCCACGTTTACAACGCGGTCTCGCCGGCCTGGCGCCGGATCGTCTTCGGGATGAGCCGCGACGAGATCAAGGCGATCGCGATCGAGGGCGCCAAGGTCATGCGCGACCAGGCGGCGAAGTATCACGGGACCGACTGGCACTTCGAATACAGCCCGGAAACCTTCTCTACCGCCGAAGTCGATTTCTCGGTCGAAGTCTGCGCGGCGGTGATGGAGGTGCTCCAGCCGACCACGGACAAGCCGATCATCTTCAACCTGCCGGCAACGGTCGAATGCGCGACGCCGAATGTCTATGCCGACCAGGTCGAGCTGTTCAGCCGCTCGATCCCGGACCGCGACAAGGTGGTCATCTCGCTCCACACGCACAACGACCGCGGCACCGGCATCGCTGCCTGCGAACTGGGCCTGATGGCCGGGGGAGACCGCGTCGAGGGCTGCCTGTTCGGCAATGGTGAGCGCACCGGCAATTGCGACATCGTGACAGTTGCCTTGAACATGTATACGCAAGGCGTTGATCCAGGCCTCGATCTCTCGGACATCGATGCAATCGCCAAGACCGTGGAATACTGCAACCAGCTGCCGATCCACCCGCGCCATCCCTATGTGGGCGAGCTGGTTTACACCTCGTTTTCCGGCAGCCACCAGGACGCGATCAAGAAGGGTTTCGCCGCGCGCGAGCAGCAGAACGACGAAACCTGGGAAATGCCCTACCTGCCGATCGACCCTGCCGACCTGGGCCGCGATTACGAAGCGGTAATCCGCGTCAACTCGCAGTCCGGCAAGGGCGGCTTCGCCTGGGTGCTGGAACAGGATCAGGGCCTGAAGCTGCCCAAGAAGATGCAGGCGCACTTCTCAAAGCACGTTCAGGAGCTGGCCGACGAAGCGGGGCGGGAGCTGTTTGCCGAGGATATCTGGACCGTGTTCCAGAAGACCTATCACCTCAGCACGCCGCAGCACTTCCAGCTGGTCGATTACGAGGAAAGCCGCACCGCTGACGGCACCCGTGTGTTTGCCGGCAAGATCGCGGTCGATGACAAGGAACAGAGCGTATCCGGGCGCGGCAACGGCCTGATCAGCTCGGTCGTGGCGACGATTGCCGAGACCTTTGGCGTTAAGCTTGAGATCAAGGACTATGCCGAGCACGCGATGACCGCCGGTTCGGATGCCCGCGCCGCAGCCTATGTCGAATGCATCGGACCGGACGGCAAGACCGTCTGGGGCGTCGGCATCGACGAGGACGTCGCGACCGCCTCGGTTCGCGCCGTGCTCAGCGCCGCGAACGGTGCTGCCCGGACCTAGTCCGGCAGCAGCACCATCTTGAGCGCGCCGGCCTCGCGCGCCTCGAACAGCCGATAGGCCTCCGCTCCCTCACTCAGCGGCATGCGGTGGCTGACATAGCGTTCGGGGTGTAGCCGGCCTGATTGGACCAGCGGGAACAGCGCGGGCAGCTCTTCCGGGACCGAGCAAGTGCCAACGCGGAAGGTCAGCCCGGCGCCAAAGGCGCGCTCGAGCGGGAAGGCAAAGCGCTTGCTCTGCTGGACGCCGATCACCGAGACCGTTCCGCGCCGCCGCACCAGCCGCAATGCAAAGTCCACCGTGGCGTCAGAACCAACCACTTCGACCACGCAGTCGATCTTGACCCCGTGTGTGTCCTCCTTGACCCGCTCCAACGCCTCATCGGGATGGAGCGCGATCGCCCCAGATGCCTCGGCCATGGCGCGGCGCTCCGGCACCGGATCGATCGCGTAGACCACGTGCGCACCCATCACGAAGGCGCTGTCGACTGCCATCAAACCGATTGGACCAAGGCCAATGACCGCGACGCTCGAGCCCGGCTTGATGTCGGCGTTGCGCGCGCCGAACCAGGCCGTTGCCAGGGCATCGGTCATCATCAGTGCCTGCTCCATGCTGACGCCTTCGGGCACCGGCACGGCGTTCATGTCCGCCGCCGGCACCCGCACCGCCTCGGCCTGCGATCCCTGAAGCTTGGCCGAGAGGCCATAGCAGGCCCCGGCATTATTGGCGCAATTGGCAACATTCCCGGCGAGGCACGAGCGGCAAGCCCCGCAGCCGACCGCAGCCGGCAGCATCACCTTGTCACCCACCTTTAGCCGATGAACCGCCCGGCCGACTTCAACCACTTCACCCACTGCTTCATGGCCGACGCAGAAACCCACATCCTCCGAGAACCCGTGCCCATGGTAGATATGGAGGTCCGATCCGCAGATCGAGCAGGCCGAAATCTTCACCACCGCGTCCCGGTCGGACTGCGGCGTGGGATCGTCCATGCCTTCATAGCGGACATCGCGTGCGCCGTAGTATCGCAGAGCTTTCATGCCAGTCCTCCGCTCAGTAAATCGTGTAGCCACCGTCGATCACGATCGAATCCCCGGTGTGCTGGCGCGAGCCGCGGCTGGCGAGGTAGACAGCAATCGCCGCAAAGTCCGACCCGTCCATCCAGCCGCCGGTTGGCACGCGGCTAATGACGTTGTCGTTGAACTTGTCCCAGCTCTGCAAGCCCTCGGTCAGGCCCGAACGGGTCCAGCCGGGCAGGATCGAATTGGCCGTAATGCCATAGCGCGCCAGTTCGACGGCCATGGCGCGGATCATGGTGACCACCGCACCCTTGGTGGCGGCATAGTGCTCGTTGCGGGCCGCGCCGTGGATGGCCGAGGTCGAGGAAATGCCGACCAGCGAGCCGCCGCTGTCGCCCGCCTCGTGCCGGGCGATCATGTGGCGCGCTGCCTCGCGCAGGGTGAACAGCACGCCGTGGATGTTGACCGCCTCGATCCGCTCAAGGTCAGCCGCCGAAATGTCGAACAGGCTCTTGCGCGGGATCGAGATGCCGGCATTGGCAATCGCCTGGTCGAGCCGGCCGAACTCGTCGACGATGGCCGCGATGCCAGCGGAGACAGCGGCTTCTTTGGAGACGTCGATCCGCGCCGCGCGCACTTCGCCACCGTGGCTGCGCAGCTGCTCGGCCGCCTGGGCGTTGCGTTCGGCATTGGTGCCCCAGATCACGACGGTAGCGCCGTGCTGGGCAAGGCCCTCAGCCATGCCCAGCCCGATGCCGCTGTTACCGCCTGTGACCAACGCAACCTTGCCGGTGAGATCGAATAGCGACGCCATGGCCCTTACCGCTCGTTCATCGCGACATATTCCTTGATCTTCTGCTTGCCGAGCTGGCTCATGTGCACCTCGTCCGGCCCGTCAGCGATGCGGACGAAGCGGTTGAGCGTGAAGAACCGGGCAATCGGCGTATCGTCCGACACACCCATCCCGCCATGCATCTGGATGCCGCGATCGCAGACAGTCTGGGCCATCTGCGGGGCGACCACCTTGATCGCCGCGATCAGGTCCTTGGCAACCTTGTTGCCAAACCGGTCCATCGCATCGGCCGCCTTCAGCGTGAGGAGCCGGGCCATCTCGATCTCGCAGAAGCTCTTGGCGATGTCCTGGCGGATCGAAGACTGATCGGCCAGCTTCTTGCCAAAGGCGGTCCGGCTGTCGGCGCGGCGGGCCATGATTTCCAGCGCGCGCTGGGCCTGGCCGATCGAGCGCATGCAGTGATGGATGCGGCCTGGCCCAAGGCGGCCCTGCGCGATTTCGAACCCGCGGCCCTCGCCCAGGATCAGGTTTTCCTTCGGCACGCGCACATTGTCGAACCGCAGTTCGCACTCGCCACCAGGGGAATTGTGCGAGCCGAAGACCGTCAGGTGGCGGACGATGGTAATCCCCGGCGTATCCGGCTCGACCAGAATCTGGGAATGCTGGGCGTGGCGCGGGGCGTTGAAATCGGTCTTGCCCATCACGATCCAGATCGTGCAGCGTGGGTGCATTGCGTTGGAGATCCACCACTTGCGCCCGTTAAGCACATAGTGATCGCCATCGGGCGTGATCGACAGCTCAAGGTTGGTGGCGTCAGACGAGGCGACCTGCGGCTCGGTCATGACATAGGCCGAACGGATCGTGCCATCGAGCAGCGGCTTGAGCCACTTTTCCTGTTGCGCGGGGCTGCCGAACTTGGCCAGGACTTCCATGTTGCCGGTATCGGGGGCCGAACAATTGAGCACCTGGCTGGACCACGGCACGCGGCCGAGCAGTTCGGCAATCGGCGCATATTCAAGGTTGGTCAGCCCCGGGGAAAACTCGCCGTACTCATGCGGCAGGAACAGGTTCCACAGGCCCTGCGCCTTCGCCTTGGCTTTCAGGTCCTCCATCCCCGGCCATTCCTGCCAGAGATTGGCCGGATCGGTCACGAAGTCCTGATAGGCCTGCTCGTTGGGATAGATATGCTCATCCATGAAGGCGCTGACCTGGGCCAGCAGCGCCTTGACCTTGTCGCTATGCTCGAAATTCATATCCCAACCCCTCGTCCACGATTTTTTTAATCGATCGATTAATGCGGGGCCGGTCTGTGCTTGTCAAACCCGCATCGGGCCATAAGCTGCATATCAAAGAGAACCGGAGAGGAGTGACCCCGTGAGCGAAGCGATCCTGGAACCAGATCTGCCGATCATCGATCCGCACCACCACCTGTGGGACCTGCGTCCGCTGATGGGCGCCTTCCCCGAACCGGTGCATCATTTCATCTCCAGCATCGCGCTCTCGGCCTATTACACCTTCAACGAGCTGCACGCCGACACGACCAGTGGCCACAACATTATCGGCACGGTCTTCATGGAGTGCGGCGCCTTCTACAAGGCCGGGGCTGGCGACGAGCTGAAGGTCGTGGGCGAGGTCGAATATGTGAACGGCGTCGCCGCGCAGAGCGCCAGCGGCCTCTATGGCAGCCCGCGCATGTGCCACGCGATCGTCGGTCATGCTGACCTCACCCGGGGGAGCCGCGCCGGCGCGGTGCTGGATGCCCTCGCCGCAGCCGGTGGTGGACGCTTCCGCGGCATCCGCCATGCCGCCGCCTGGGATGCCGATCCGGATGTGCTGGGCCCGCCGTTTCACCATCCTGCCGGGATCTATCTCGACAGCAAGTTTCGCGAAGGCTTTGCCGAGCTGGGCAAGCGCGGACTGACCTTCGATGCCTGGCTGCTCGAACCCCAGCTTGACGATGTGCTGAGCCTGGCCAAGGCCTTTCCCAACCAGCCGATCGTGCTCGACCATTGCGGCACGCCGCTGGGCATGGGTTCCTACCACGGGAAGCTGCACGAGCGGTTCGATACCTGGCGCGCCAAGATCCGGGCCATCGCCGAATGCCCGAACGTTTCGATCAAGCTGGGCGGCCTGGCCATGTCCTTCGCCGGCTTGCCCGATCATGGCCCCGCAGCCGGTCTCTCATCCGAGACGCTGGCGGCCATGTGGCGGCCTTATATCGAGACCTGCATCGAGGCCTTCGGCCCCGAGCGTGGGATGTTCGAAAGCAATTACCCGGTCGACAAGTGGGGCGCGAGCTATCCAGTGCTGTGGAACGCCTTCAAGCGCCTGACCCATGGGGCGAGCGCGAGCGAAAAACGCGCGCTCTATGCCGGTACGGCTGCCAAGTTCTACGGGATCGAGGACCTGCTACCCGCCTGATCAAGCATGGGGGTGCCCCGCAAGGCACCCCCCACGCCTTCAGGCCATGTGGATCGCCTTGGTGACGAGGTAGCTCTCCATCCCCTCGGTCCCGCCTTCGCTGCCGAAGCCCGAGTCCTTGACCCCGCCAAAGGGCGAATCCGGGACCGAAATGGCGAAGGTGTTGATCCCGACCATGCCTGATTCCAGCGCATCGCCAATCAGGTTGGCCCGGCGCATCTGTTCGGTGAAGGCAAAGGCAGCAAGGCCGTAAGGCAGACGGTTGGCCTTGGCGATGGCGTCATCCAGATCGGTGAATGGCGCGGCCACGGCCACTGGCCCGAATGGCTCATTGGCCATGATCTCGGCGCTGTCCGGCACGTCGGCCAGCAAGGTCGGCTGGAAGAAGAAGCCGGCGTTGCCGCGGTTACCGCCAGCCAGGACGCGGGCGCCCTTCGCCCGGGCATCCTCGACCAGTGCCTCGATCGCTGCCGGACGGCGGACATTGGCCAGCGGGCCCATGGCGGTGTCGCTCTCTAGCCCATTGCCGGTCTTCACCTTGGCAGTGCGGGCCGCGAAGCCCTCGACGAAGCGGTCATAGATGCCCTGCTGGACGTAGAACCGGGTGGGCGAGACGCAGACCTGGCCCGCATTCCGGAACTTCTGCGGCACGACCATGTCGAGCGTCTTTTCCAGGTCGCAATCGTCGAAAACCAGCACCGGAGCGTGGCCGCCCAGTTCCATCGTCACGCGCTTCAGCCCATCGGCCGCCAGCCGCATCAGGTGCTTGCCGACCGGGACCGACCCCGTGAAGCTGACCTTGCGGATCACGGGCGAGGCCAGCAGGTGGCGGCTTACGGCATCGGGCACGCCGTGGACCAGCTGGACGACGTCACCCGGCAGGCCGGCGTCATAGAGGCAGCGCACCAGCGCGCCAGTGCAGCCTGGGGTTTCTTCCGGCGGCTTGGCGATCACCGAGCAGCCGGTCGCCAGCGCCGGACCAAGCTTCTTGGCCATCAGGTAGACCGGGAAGTTCCAGGGGCTGAATGCGGCGACCGGGCCGACCGGCTGCTTGGTGACCAGGGCGCGCTGGCCGGTCGGACGGACCAGAACGCGGCCATAGATGCGCGAAGCCTCGGCCGCGCACCATTCGAACAGGCTGGCGCTCGACATGACTTCACCGCGCGCCTCGGCCAGCGGCTTGCCCTGTTCCATGGTCAGGATGCGGGCAATGCCATCGGCTCGTTCACGGAGCAGGGCCGCGGCCTTGTTGAGCACGGCAGCGCGCTGTTCAACCGGCGTGGCCTTCCACAGGGCAAAGCCGCGCTCGGCTGCTGCCAGCGCCTCGTCCAGGTCGGCCGGGCTCGCCAGCGGCACTTCGGCAATTGTCTCGCCACTGGACGGATCGACCACGGGAAACAGGTCGCGCCCTTCCCCGATCTTCCAGCTGCCGTTGATGAAAAGCGCCAGGTCGGCGTCATAAGTCTTGGTCATGGGAATCCTCGCTCTCTGTCGAGCAGGATTAGCTGTCGTGCAGCGCCTTGACCAGTGTGGCGCGCAGGGCAATCAGCCGCGCGCGGTAAGCGAAATTGTTAGCCGGCGGGGCGCTGTCCAGCACTGGCGCGGAAGGCGTGGGGGCCGGCTGCGGCGCAGGCTGGGCAGCGGGAACCTTGCCCTTCGACAGTGCCTGCCGGGCACCGCGCAGGGTAAAACCTTCGCGGTGCACCAGCCGGTCGATCGTTTCGACCAGGGCTATGTCTTCAGGGCGATAGTAACGCCGACCGCCGCTGCGTTTGAGTGGCTTGAGCATCGGGAACTGCTCTTCCCAATAGCGCAGCACGTGCTGACGAATGCCCAGCGCCTTGGCCACTTCACCGATCGTGCGCAGCGCCCCCTCTTCCTTGCCATCGGCAAGTCCCGGGGCGGCAGGAACAGGAGCCTGCGAATCGCCCGAGAAGAGGTCAGCCCCGTTCACCCCTTGGAGATCCGGTCCTTCAGCATCTGGCTGGCGCGGAACGTGAGGACCCGGCGCGGGGTAATCGGCACTTCTACGCCGGTCTTGGGATTGCGGCCGATCCGCTGGGCTTTGTCGCGCAGCAGGAAAGTGCCGAAACCGGAAATCTTCACATTCTCGCCCTTTTCCAGAGCGTTGCTCATGTGATTGAGGATCGCTTCGACCATGCCGAGCGATTCGGAGCGGGACAAGCCCACCTTACGATTGATCGATTCCGCGAGGTCTGCCCGGGTCAATGTGTGCATTGAGCGCATTGCGCGTTTCTCCAATCAAAAGCGTCGTACGCGACCCCGACGCCGCCATCATACCGCAATACCCGAGCAATGCAACGAAAGCGCCTGAAACTCACGCCTTTGTTATGGAAAAACGTCAGACGCGGAGGAGGCTGGCGCCCCAGGTGAAGCCGCCGCCCATGGCTTCCAGCATCACCAGATCGCCCGGCTTGATCCGGCCATCGCGGATCGCGGTGTCCAATGCCAAGGGCACCGAGGCGGCCGAGGTATTGGCATGGCGATCAACCGTGACCACCACCTTTTCCGGCGGCAGGCCCAGCTTGCGGGCCGTGGCATCGAGAATGCGCTGGTTGGCCTGGTGCGGCACGACCCAGTCGATGTCCGCGGCAGTAAAGCCGGTATCGCCCAGCACTTCGCCCAGCACCTCGGCCAGGTTTACGACAGCATGACGGAACACCTCGCGGCCCTTCATGCGAATATGACCGACCGTACCGGTGCTCGATGGCCCGCCATCGACGTAGAGCAGTTCGTTATGCGCACCATCGGCGTGCAGCTTGCTGGCCAGGATGCCCGGACCGTCTTCCGCGACGTCGCGGGCTTCCAGCACGATTGCCCCTGCACCATCACCGAACAGCACGCAGGTGGTGCGGTCGTCCCAATCGAGCAGGCGGCTCATCGTTTCCGCGCCAATCACCAGCGCGCGATCTGCGGCGCCGGTCTTAAGCATCGCATCGGCCACGCTGACGGCATAGAGGAAGCCTGAACAGACTGCACCGACATCGAAGGCGATCCCGCCATGGCAACCCAGCCGGTCCTGGACGATCGTGGCTGCGGCCGGGAAGGTCTGGTCCGGCGTGCAGGTGGCCAGAATGATCAGGCCAATGTCCTTTGGCTCTAACCCCGCAGCGGCCAGGGCGGCACGCGCCGCGTCGGTGGCCAGGCTGGCAGTGGTTTCTCCCTCGCCCGCCAGGTGGCGCGAGCGGATGCCCGTCCGTTCGACAATCCATTCGTCACTGGTGTCAACGCGTTCGGACAGTTCCAGGTTGGAAACCGCGCGAACCGGCAAGGCGGAGCCCGTACCGACAAGGACCGAACGACGCGTCATCCCGCTGCCTTGCCGCCGCGGCGGATCGATTCGGCACCGAAATGTTCAAGTTCAGCCTGGATCCGCTCGGTCAGCTTTTCTTCCAGCAGCCGCGCGGTGACGGCAACGGCATTGGCCACGCCCAGGGCAGAGGCCGAGCCGTGGCTCTTCACGACAATGCCGTTGAGCCCGAGGAACACCGCACCGTTGTGATTGTTGGGATCGAGGTGATGCTTGAGCAGCTCGGTTGCCGGTCGCGAGATCAGAAAACCGACCTTCGAGCGCAGCGACGAAGCGAACGAGCGACGCAGCAGATCAGCCACGAAGCGCGCCGTGCCTTCGATCGCCTTGAGCGCGATATTGCCCGAGAAACCGTCCGTCACCACCACGTCGACATCGCCGCGATTGATCTTGTCTGCTTCGATGAAACCGTCGAACTGCAGCGACAGTTCACTATGAGCGTTGAGCTGATTTGCGGCTTCGCGCAGCACTTCGGTGCCCTTGGTTTCCTCGCTACCGATGTTCAGCAGGCGGACCCGCGGATGGTCACGACCGGTGATGATCCGCGAATAGGCCGCCCCCATGATCGAGAACTGCACGAGGTTGCGGGCGTCGCAATCGGTATTGGCGCCCAGGTCGAGCATGACGACGTCATTCTCGCCCAGCGTCGGCATCAGCGCCGAGAGCGCCGGCCGGTCAATCCCCGGCATGGTGCGCAGCGCCAGCTTGGCCATGGCCATCAGCGCGCCAGTATTGCCGGCGCTGACAGCGGCACCAGCGGCACCGGTTTTCACTGCGTTGATCGCCAGACCCATCGAAGTGGTCTTCGCCCGGCGCAAGGCCTGGGTCGGCTTCTCGTCGCCGGAGACGACATCTTCGCAGTGCAGGATTTCGGAAGCGGCCCGCAGGTTCGGGTGATTTTCGAGCGCAGCCTTGATCCGCGTTTCGTCACCAACCAGCAGGAACTTGAAGCGATCGTGGCGCCGGCGCGCAAGCGCGGCACCCTCGATCATCACGCGAACGCCTTCGTCACCGCCCATCGCATCGATGGCGATACGCGGCAAGCTCATCGCTCTATCCCCCCGTTAACTGGGCTTAGAGCCCGACGGCGATGACTTCGCGACCGTTGTAATGGCCACAGGCAGTGCAGAGGTTGTGCGGACGCTTCAGCTCGCCGCAGTTCGAGCATTCGTGGAATGCTTCGACCTTCAGCGCATCGTGGCTGCGGCGCATGCCCCGGCGGGACGGGCTCGTTTTTCTCTTGGGGACAGCCATCGCGGCACCTGTTCCTGAAATTCGTATGGTCGACTAAGTATGCCGCGCTGGACCAAGGGGCCGGCGGCTGCGAAGGCGCGCCTATAGCGAATATTGCGCGCGTTGCAAGCACCGTCCTGCCCTTTGCGAGGCCAACAGGGGAGAGAATTATGTTACTACCCACTACACTGTCACTGGCCGCTGCCGCGGCAATCATCAACCTGTGGCTCAGCATCCGCTGCGGACAAGTCCGCGGCAAGGCCGGCATCAGCATCGGCACCGGCGGAAACGAGCTGCTGGAACGGCGGATGCGGGCCCAGCTCAACTTCGTCGAGAACACCCCCTGGGTGCTGCTGCTGATCGCGGGGATCGAACTGGCCGGCAAGGGCGGCCAGTGGCTCGCCATCGTTGGCGGCATCTACATGCTGGGCCGGGTTGCCCACGGGCTGGGCATGGATGGCGCTGGCGCCATGGCCAAGGGCCGGATGATCGGCACCCTGATCACCATGCTGACCCTGCTCGGTCTTGCTGTGGTCGCCGTGCTGGTCGTGCTCGGCCGGATGTAATCAGCTCAGGACGTAGTCGCTGACGTAGGCATTGACCTTGCGTTCGGCGCCAAAGGTGCTGGTGGGGCCGTGACCGGGAACAAAGGTCACGTCCTCACCCAGCGGCCAGAGCTTCTGGGTAATCGAATCGACCAGTTGCTGGTGATTGCCCCTGGGGAAATCGGTCCGCCCGATCGATCCCGCAAACAGCACATCCCCCACAATCGCGAAGCGCGACGGCGCGTGGAAAAACACCACGTGGCCCGGCGTGTGGCCCGGGCAGTGGATCACGTCGAGCTCCAGCTCGCCCACCGTCACCTTGTCGCCATCGTGGAGCCAGCGGTCGGGCTCGAAGGTCTTGGCGTCCATGCCCCAGCGCTTGCCGTCGTCATCCAGCTGCGCAATCCAGAACCGGTCTTCCTCGTGCGGGCCCTCGATCGGCACGCCCAGCTCCTTGGCCAGAATCCCGGTCTGCCCGCAATGGTCGAGGTGCCCGTGAGTGACGAGCAGCTTCTCGATCGTCACGCCGCACTTCTCCACCGCCGCCTTTAGCCGGTCGAGGTCACCGCCCGGATCGACCAGCGCGCCCTTCATCGTCTTGGTGCACCAGATCAGCGAGCAGTTCTGCTGGAGCGGGGTCACGGGCACGATCCCCACGCGCATCGGCGGTTCGGCTTTGGTTTCGGTCATGGGCCGGATTTGGACGCTGGCGCGGCGTTATGCAAGTGCGCGCGGACCTACCAAATGCGCCAGACTGCGGCGACCACGGCCAGCCAGATTGCCAGAACCAGGACCAGCCCCAACCGCGATATCGGACGGGCTTGGTCTTCGGCCTTGCTCCGCAGGTCATCAAGCACATCCGCCGGGATCAGCCGGACCACCAGCCAGATTCCCGCCGGCACGATCAGCAGGTCGTCGAGATATCCGAGGACCGGGAAGAAATCGGGGATCAGATCAACTGGTGACAGAGCATAGGCCGCGACGAGCCCGGCCAGCAGCTTGGCCAGCAGTGGCACCCGCGGATCGCGGGCCGCCAGCCACAGGGCCAGGACGTCGCGCTTGAGCGCCTTCGCCCAGGCGCGCAGCCGTTCGATCACAGGCGGCCGCTTTTCCAGACGACCCGGCCGATTACCTGCACCTCCTCAGGCGGCAGTTCGATCGGGCGATAGGCCGGGTTGTCGCTGACCAGCGTGATCGTGCCCGGCCGGCCCAGGTCGACCCGCTTGACCAGCAGGGCCTCGCCCGTGCGGACGACATGGATGCCATCACGCAGCGGACGCGGGCTGCGATCAACAAGGATCTCGTCGCCATCGCGCAGGGTCCCTTCCATCGAATCGCCCTCCACCCGGATCGCCGAGAGCATCCGCGAATCAAGCCCCTGCTCGCGAAGCCACCGTGCCGAAAAGCGGAAGGCGCCGATCGGCTGCTCCTCCAGCGCCAGCGCACCCGGCCCGGCCGAAGCACCCAGTGGCAGGCGCGGCAGCGGTCGAAGCCGGCGAGGCGCTGATTGCCGCTCTGCCCGATCACGAATTTGCCATTCCCGGCCAGCTCGTCGCCGATGCGTCAGTGGTTTCGGTTGAGCAGTCACCTTTGCCCGAGCCGCGCATGCTGGTGGAGCTGGAATTGTTGTTGCTTGAAGACGGCTAATAACCGCGCAGCAGGTCCACTGTGGGCTCCAGCGGCTCACCCTTGCGGTAGCGTTCCAGGTTCACGAGAAAGCGATCGACCGAGCGGATGAACATCTTGTCTTGCGCCCGGCCCGACAGGTGCATGGTGACATGGGCGTTGGGCAGATCCCACAGCGGATGATCGGCCGGCAGCGGTTCGGGTGTCGTGACATCAAGGAAGGCCGAGTGGATGCGGCCGGCCTTGAGCGCTTCGACCAGCGCATCCTGATCGACCACCGTACCGCGAGCGATATTGAGCAGCACGGCGTCGCTTTTCATTGCTGCCAGCTCGACCGCACCGATCATGCCGTCGGTTTCCGGCGTCGCGGGCACGGCCAGGATCACCCAGTCGAACTCGCCCAGCTTGCCGCGCCACTGGTCGGGCGCCAGCGTATCCGGGCCTGGGGTGCGGCGAACCTTGGTCACTTCCACTCCGAACGGGGCGAGGCGCTCGGCGATGAGCGAGCCGATGGCGCCCATGCCCAGCAACAGTGCCTTGCTGCCATAAAGCTCGCGCTTGCCCGGGGAATCCATCAGCCATTCGTGGCGATCCTGCGCATGGACCACCTCGCGATAGCCCTTGGCGATCGTCAGCATCCCCATCACGACATATTCGGCAATGGTGATGGCATTGATCCCGGCGCCGTTGGTCACCACCACGCCGCGCTCATGCATCAGCGCCAGCGGCATGTGCTCGAGCCCCGCGTAGATCGAATTGAGCCACTTCATCCGCACGGCGCGGCGCGCGGCCTCGGCCATGTCTTCTTTCTTGTAGAGATCGAACCAGCCGATTTCAGCCTGGTCGGCGATCTCCATCAGTTCCTCGGTGGTGGCGAACCAGCGCGGCTCGATCCAGTCCGGCAAGCGCGGTTCAAGGATCGGGCGGGCGATGGCAGAGAGGACGGCGATGGTCATGACGGGCGGAATGCTCCCCACAGGGCAAAGGCCAGGAACGGCAGACCGATCAGATCAACCGTGGCGATGGTACGCAGTGGCGTCGGCGATCCGGCGCGCCAGTAAAGTAGCAGGAACCCAAGCATCGAGATCGCCGTGACGATCCCCGCCAGCTGCCTCGCCTCGGGCCGCCAGGCCGCCCACAGGCAGGCGACGAAGACCGCCAGGAACAGCGCCGCGCGGTGGTGCATCAGCAGGAACAGCGGATCCTCCGCCCGAATGCCATAAAGCGCTGTCAGCGTTGTCGGCCGGAAGAACGCCAGGGCCGGCATCAGGTGGACAAGGGCAAGGACGATCCAGGCGATCAGTTGCAGCATGAAACCAGACTAGCCACTCGCACGGGCAAGGCAAGCGTATAGCCAGTGCGGGAATTCACTCACCAAGTTTCCAGTCCCAGCCGAGCACATCGCCGTCCATGACCTCGACACCCTGCGCGGCGAGTTCGTCGCGCAGACGGTCAGAGGTGGCAAAGTCCTTGGCGGCGCGGGCTTCCTTGCGCTGAGCCAGGACAGCCTCGATTTCCGCCTCGGTGATCGTCGCAGCCTTGGGGCGCAGGCGCAGGTCGGTGCGTTGCAGGTGCCCGAGATTGAGACCCATGACACGATCCATGTGTGACGCGGCCGTTGCCACACATTCTGGCGCGGTGCCTTTGAGCGCGAGGGTTTCCTCCAGCACGGTCAGCGCATCCGCGGTGTTGAGATCACCCGAAACCGCCGCATCGAACCGGGCGACCAGGGCATTGGTCACGCGCTCGCGCTCCCAGCAGTCGCCAGGGGTCATGCGCCCTTCCTTCAGATTGTCGGCCCATTTGCGATAGGCCATCACCAACCGCTTCAGCCGCACCAACGCCGCCTGGAGCCCTTCCCAAGAGAACTCCAGCTCGCTGCGGTAATGCGCCTGCAGGCACATCATCCGGTAGGCCAGCGGGTGATAGCCCTTGTCGATCAGCAATTGCAGCCGCAGGAACTCGCCCGACGATTTGCTCATCTTGCCAGAGCGTTCGATCAGGAAATTGTTGTGCATCCAGATGTTCGCGCCGGAATTGGCTGGCACGTTCAGGCCATTGGTGCAGCAGAACGCCTGGTTCTGGGCGATCTCGTTGGGGTGGTGGATCTCGCGGTGGTCGATCCCCCCAGTATGGATGTCGAAGGGAAAGCCCAGCACCTCGCCGGACATGACCGAGCATTCGAGGTGCCAGCCGGGGGCGCCTTTGCCCCAAGGCGAATCCCATTCCATCTGGCGCTTCTCGCCCGCCGGGGTCTTGCGCCAGATCGCGAAGTCAGCCGCATTGCGCTTGCCATCCACCTCGTCGATCCGGCCCTCACCTTCTTCGGTCACGGCGCGGGCGAGGCGGCCGTAATCAGCCACAGTCGAAACGTCGAAATAGAGCCCGCTATCGAGCTCGTAGCAGTGCTTGTCGGCAATCGACTTGGCGAAATCGATCATCGCCGGGATATATTCGGTGGCGATGGTCCACTTGGCGGGCTGGCGGATGTTGAGCGCCTTCACATCGGCCCAATAGGCCTCGGCATAGTGCCGGGCGATATCCCAGATGGATTGCGCCCGTTCGGCCGCCATCTTCTCCATCTTGTCCTCGCCCGCGTCGGCATCGTCGGTCAGGTGGCCCACATCGGTGATGTTGATCACGTGGGTCAGCTTGTAGCCCTTGAAGCTGAGCGTACGGCCCAGGACATCGGCGAAGACATAGGCGCGCATGTTGCCGATATGCGGGTAATTGTAGACTGTCGGCCCGCAGGAATAGACGCGCGCCTCGCCCGGGTGGACGGGCTGGAATTCTTCCAGCTGGCGGGTCAGGCTGTTGAACAGCTTGAGGGGCGTCGAAGTCATGCCTCGCGCCTTACGCAGGCTTGCGGCGCGGTCAAGCTGCCAGCGAGGCCAGCAGCAGCCCCACTCCGATCATCACGATCAGCAATCCGGCCAATTCGTGGCGGCTGGTGGCCTTGCCGGTCAGTCGTCCGGCGAAGAGCGCGGCAAGCGGCATTTCGATCAGACCAAGCGTGCGGACATTGGCCGCCGGGGTCAGCGCGAAGGCCGTGAACCAGCAGGCCGAGGCGAAGGCACCGAGGAACCCGGCGCCCAGGCTGGTTCGCCAGACCTTCAGGCTGGCGGTGAAAGCTGCACGATCGCGCGCCGCAAGCCAGACCCCAAGCAGACCCGCCTGGATCGTCAGGCTGATCGCCAGCACGGTCAGCGCGCGGATCAGGAAGTCCCCACCCTCCAGCGCGCCAATCCCGCCGCGAAAGGCAATAGCGGAGAGGCCGAAAAGACCGCCCGCGCCGACACCTGCGGCGATCATCCGGCCCTCTTTCAGGAGATTGCGGTATTCGCCCGGCTTGACCGAGGCGACCAGCACGCCCGCCGTCACCACCCCCACCGCCAGCCAGGCCAGCGGACTGAGGTGATCGCCCAGCAGGATCACGCCAAGCACGGCAACCAGCACCGGCTCGGTCTTGATATAGGCATAGGCGACGCCAAAGGCGCGCTGGTGCATCACCACCAGCATCAAGGCCGTGCCGAGGATCTGGCAGACCGCGCCCAGTGCAGCCCAGCCAAGTGCTGTTCGCGTCAGACCCGGTAGCGGCTGTCCGGTCAGCCACAAGGCCGCAGCCAGGAACAGCAGGGCAAAGGGCAGCCCGAAAACGAACCGCACCTGCGTCGCCCCCAGCATGCCAATCGTCTTGGTGAGGCCCGCCTGGGCGCCATTGCGGAAGACCTGCGCCGATGCCGCGGCAATCGTCACCGGCACCCACAGCAGCATGGAGAGGCTCAGAAGCCCTCCCAGCGGATCGCTTCACCCAGCGGCGCGCGTGGCACGGGGAACTGGTTCACAGGCGCGTCCGGATCGCGCCAGCCAATGCCCATCCCGCAGAAGAAGATGTGGTCCTCAGGGATGTCCACCACAGCGCGGATCTGTTCCTGGTAGATCGCCCAGGCTTCCTGCGGGCAGGAATCGAGCCCCTCCTCGCGCAGTAGCAGGCAGACGGTCTGCAGCCACATACCGATGTCGGACCACTGCGGCCGGCCCATATAGCGCGGGGTGTGGATCAGCATCAGCACCGGGGCGCCAAAGGCCTGGAAGTTCTTCGCGAACCACATCAGGCGGCCCATCTTGTTCTCGCGCGGGATCTCCAGCGCGGCATACATCGCCTCGCCCACGCCCTTGCGGCGCTCGGCATAGGGGCCATCGAGTTCGGGCGGGTAGATGTGGTATTCGGGCTTATGACGCGCCGACCCTTCGGGCAGGATCGCGGCGACATCGGCCAGCAGCTTCGCCAACGGCGCACCCGTGATCACCGTGGCGTTCCACGGCTGGGTATTGCCGCCCGACGGCGCGTTCTGGGCCTTCTCCAGCACCCGGCGCAGCACCGCCTGATCGACCGGCTTGTCGAGGAAAGCCCGGACAGTGCGGCGGGTGGCGACGGCTTCCGAAACGTTCATGCCCGCCAAGTCCTATTCAAAGCCCAGGAACTGGATCTTGCTTTCCAGTGGCTCGCGCTTGCGATCGAACCCGTTCACAGGATCCGTTTCGTCGCGGTAACCGATGGCGATGCCGCAGAAGAAGATGTGGGTCTCATCCGAAACGCCAACGAACTCCTTGATCAGCTTGGCATAGAGCGAGAGGAATTCCTGCGGGCAGGTATCCAGACCCTGCTCGCGGAACAGCAGCATGATGGTCTGGAGCCACATGCCGACGTCAGACCACTGCGGCGGACCCATGACGCGCGGGAAGTAGACCATCAGCACGGCTGGCGCGCCGAACGAGACCAGGTTCTGCGCCATGAAATCGCCGCGCGCGGCCTTGTCCGACCGCTCAATGCTCATCGCCGCGTACATGTCCGCGCCGACCTGCGCGAGCCGCGCCTTGCACTCGGGCAGGACCTCGGGATCGCTCCAGGAATATTCCTGCGGGTTCTGCGGGGGGGTATTCCGCATCTTTTCCTGCAGCTGGCGCAGCGGTTCACCGGTCAGGATCGCCCCTTCCCACGGCTGGAAATTACAGCCCGACGGCGTCCAGCGGGCGGTGTCCATCACCTGCTTGATCACTTCCAGGGGAACAGGCTTGTCGCTGAAGGACCGGATCGAGCGGCGGGTCAGGACGGCTTCGGTGGGGGTGCTGGCTTTGTTCATGGGGGGTTTAATCGTGCGATTAAACCGAGCGGTCAAGCCTATTCATCCTCGAACAGGCTGGCGAGCTGCTCGATCATCGTGCCGCCGAGTTGTTCCACGTCCATGATCGTCACGGCGCGGCGGTAATAGCGCGTCACGTCGTGGCCGATGCCGATGGCGACCAGCTGAACGGGCGACTGGCGTTCAATCCAGTCGATCACCCTGCGCAGATGTTGCTCCAGATAGCCGGCGGTGTTCACGCTGAGGGTCGAATCGTCGACCGGCGCACCATCGGAAATGACCATCAGGATGCGGCGGTCTTCGGGCCGGGCCAGCATCCGGGTGTGCGCCCACAGCAGCGCCTCGCCGTCGATGTTTTCCTTGAGCAGGCCTTCGCGCATCATCAGGCCAAGGTTGCGGCGGCTGCGGCGATAGGGCTCGTCGGCCCGCTTGTAGACGATATGACGCAGGTCGTTGAGGCGCCCCGGCTGGGCCGGTTTGCCGCCTGCCAGCCAGGCTTCCCGGCTCTGCCCGCCTTTCCAGGC
>Ga0315903_10001769_pt1 | contig 32719 bp, 27 predicted proteins | sample LakEriMetagenome_7_FD_203524 | JGI IMG/M metagenome (GOLD analysis project Ga0315903, IMG submission 203524) | Freshwater fungal communities from buoy surface, Lake Erie, Ohio, United States - Buoy 2 MA119 | ecosystem: Environmental > Aquatic > Freshwater > Lake | place: USA: Lake Erie, Ohio...
TCCAGGGTGAAAAGGCCTCCAATATTACGACACTGAAAGTTGGCGGCACAATCGAAAGCGGTGACGTGTTCAACGTGTACGTAAATGGCACAAAGTATACGGCCACTGCTGGCTCGACCGATGTTTCAAATGTCGCGAGCCAGATTACTTCTGCTCTCGTATTGGGTGGCATCACGGCGACGCGTTCGGGTGATCAGATCATCCTGACGGGCGGTACGTCCGGTGAGCTGAACAACGTACGTATCGAGACGCTGGAAGCAATCACGGAACTCACGGCCACCACGGTCAACACGGTGACGTTCGGCGGCAAGCGTCCGATCGACGGCCAGACCTTCACGATGCTCGCCAACGGCATCAACATGTCAGGTCGGATCACTCTGTCCTCGGCCACTGGCGCCGAGATCCGCATCGAAGACCGCGTTTCCGGCTCCGCCGCGAAACTGGGCCTCGCTGCGCAGGGCGGCTCCAACACCGACGTCGGCGGCGCCCTGAGCATCCAGACGCAGAATGCGGCTGAGCGCTCGATCACCGCCATCGACGAGGCCCTCGACACGGTCAACCTGCAGCGCGCCGACCTCGGCGCTGTGCAGAACCGCCTTGAGGCGACCATTACGAACCTGACGAGCGCGAGCAACAACACCACGGCTGCCCGCTCTCGCATCTTGGACGCGGATTACTCGCAGGAAACGACGCGCCTCAGCAAGGCGCAGATCATCCAGCAGGCCGCAACCGCAATGCTGGCGCAGGCCAACCAGGCGCCGCAGATGGTTCTCTCGCTCCTCAAGTAAGGCGCAAGACCAAGATAAGAAGAGAAACGCCCGGCTCGTCCGGGCGTTTTTTATTTAAAAAAATCAACCAAAAATCCGTTGTTAACTTAGGGACTTCTCACGTCGCCGACAGCGAGCGCCACAATGACGACCATTGGTTCAAACTATCTTGTGAACGCAGTCTCGCAATTGCGAGCGACGAGCGACATAGCCTCCACGCCGGCTCAAACTGATGTCAGCAAGGCGCTCTCGGAAGCTCAGAACATCTCGCTGAACGGCGGCTCTATCCTACTTCTGCGCCAGAATTTGAACGAGGCAACCGATATTCTGGCCCTCGTCGACGTCTCCAATGAAGCGCTGGATGGCATCGCGTCTAGGCTTGTCGACCTTGAATCGATCGAAGTTCAGCTGTCGCAGACGACGCAGGGCGATGCGGATTACGACTCACTTAGCCAGCAGATGCAGGCCCTTCAAAAGGACTTGACTGACTATGTCACGTCACAATCCAAGTTGAAGGACTGGGCCCTCGTTCAGGATACCGATGGCGTGGATGAGCCAAGCTTTGATTTCACCTCCTGGGCTTTCTCGGTCGACGCACGCCTGAGCGATAAGATCGCAACGATTGAGGTCAAGGCCGACGATCTGGTCTCCAAGTTCCACAACCCCGCCTCTTGTCCGATGTGCAGCGCCTCAGAAAATGGCGAATTCGCTGCAGCTGCGACGAGCAATACGGCAAGCACGTTGGGGTCAGTCAACGATCCCAGCACAACGGGCGTCTGGGACGCCCTGCGTAGCGGCTCTCTGTGGAACATCAGCGGCAACAATAATCTGAGCTATTCTTATTATCAAAACGTTCCCTACACATATTCAAATGGCGCCGGTGAGACCGTCACGGCGCTGAACGCCACCCAGCAAGCGGACCACGACATCGTCATGCAGCGTTGGGATGACGTGGTGAATTTCGAATTTGAGAAAGTTTCCGAATCCAGCTCTTCAAGTGTTGGAGAGGTACGTATCGCTTATACAAGTACTGGACCTGCCGGATCGGCGGCTTACGCCTATTACCCCAATAGCGGCGCGTCGGGGGGTGATACGTGGTATATGGATAGCGTTTCCTCTAACGACTCGTTCTCGCAAGGCACCTATGGCTTTCTGACCGCACTCCATGAGCTCGGTCACGCAATTGGCCTCAAACACCCCTTCTCGGGCGCTCCCACCCTTGCAGGCAACGTCGATAATGCTCGTTACACGGTCATGACCTACACCCAGAATGACCGTAATATGATCTGGAACATCACGAGCAGCGGCGGCAGCCTCTCCGCCCGCGCCGTGACGGTGCAGCCGATAACCCCCATGCTCTACGACGTCGCGTTCGCGCAGGAAAACTACGGCGCGGAGACGTCCGTCCGCGCGACTAACACCAGCTATACCTTCTCATCCGCGCCGGAAGTGTTTCAGACAATCGTCGACGCCGGCGGAACGGATACGATCGACGCATCGGGCATCACGAACCGCTCAAGCATCATTGACCTGACGCCGGGGACGTTCTCGTCAATCGGCTATCGCTCAATCGCAGATCAACTGAGCGACGCTGTCGCCACTTATGGCAACGGCGCAAGCGCTTGGCTGGGCAATCTCTTTGGCGCCTCCTACACGTCGCGCCTTTATGAGTGGAACGACAACGTCGCCATCGCAAGCAGCGCCACGATCGAGAATGCGCTCGGCGGCGGCGGATCCGACACGATCACAGGCAACTCAGCTGACAACGAGCTGTGGGGCAATGGCGGCAACGACACGATTAACGGCGGCGCTGGTACGAACACCGCCGGCTTCCGCGGGAACCGCGCCGACTACACGATCACAGCAGCCGGCGGGGGCTACACAGTGCAGGACAGCACAGGTGGCCGTGACGGACTGGACACGCTCTCCAATATCCAGCAATTACGCTTCGTCGATGGCCTCTACGACACTAGCGGCAATCGTCTCGGCGCGGGTGGCGGAGCGCCGACCGGCAACGCGCAGAACGCCTCGGGCAATTCGGCGAGTAACGCTGCTAATGCCGCGGAGGCCGCGACTGGCGCCAGAACTGCGGCCACCATCGCCGCCAATACGCCCGCCTCTTCAGTCGCGATCACGCGGACGGCTGCAGAAAAGCGCTCAATCAACGCAGGGCGCATGGCCGTTTACGGCCAGCTCGCGGGCAAGATACGCACCCTTAGCGGGGCTTTGCGGTCGGCGTCCACCAAAACGACCCATTCCATGGCGGCGATGACGGCCCCGAGGCCCTATAGCTCAGCCTCAAGCGCTGGCGTAGCCAAAGCGCAGGCCGCGCGCGCCTTGAGCTTTAACGCTTTCAACGCCCCCGCACCGCCGCGCATGCAATTCACCCCGAACGCGCTGCAACAAGCGATTTCGGTGAACCGCGCGCAGATCATGGCGGCCATACAGCGCACTTGAGCTTAGCGTCAAGCGATTGCAATTCTTTAACGGGTGGAAGCGATACCATGCCTTACTCTGTTCAAACCATCGCAAGAGGCCATCAGGGCATGGGGTCCAACAACATCGACGCGCTTGTGGCGCGCGCCCTTGATTGCCATCGGCGCAATCAGATAGAAGAGGCGGAGTCCGTCTATAATCAAATCCTAGTTCTAGACCCGGAAAACGCTGATGCCTTGCATCTGAAAGGCGCGGTGGCCATCCAACGCGGCGACTATCGTCGCGCAGTTGAATTAATCTCACGAGCAATCGTCATACGCCCGGACGAATCCGCCTTCTATTCCAATCTGGCGGTTGCGCTCGAACGCCTCGGCCTCGCTGACAAGGCGCAGCACTACGCGGAACGCGCACTTTCACTCAAGATGGATAGCGCCGAATCCTATGTCGTTCTCGGTCAGTCACTCAATCGTCAGAACCGCTCGTCTGAGGCTCTGGAGAAATTCCAGGTCGCCTTAAAGCTTCAACCTGAAAACGTCGCCGCCGTCAATGGCGTCTTGCATATCCTCGCGAACGCGGGAGAGCATTCCGAGATTGAGACATTTGCAGAATCTCGACTTGCGCGTGGCAAAGGCGCTGATGATCTGCTGATCAGGCTTGCGGCGGCCAAACGCGCGCTCGGAAAATTTGACGATGCCCTTGCCTGCCTCGACATGTGCAAGCACAAGGCTGGCCACGATTGGAACGTGCACAGCCTAAAAACCAAGATCGACAAGCGCGATTTCGATGGCGCGCGCGTCCACGGCCAAGAGATTCTACTCATCAAGGACAAGATCGCCCGTTTGATCATGCCTGATGGAGAAGCAGAAGCCATTACTCAGCGCTGGCCCCAGACCTTCCGCGTATTTGACTCCTCATCGCCGCACAGGAACATTGTGTGCTTCAGCCTCTGGGGAGACGATAAAAAGTACACCTACACGGCGGTGCTGAACGCGAAACTGACTCCTTCGATATATCCAGGATGGAAAGCGCGGTTTTATATCGATGAAAGCGTACCAAGCGAGATCGCTCAGGCGCTTCATGATTATGGCGCACAGGTTGTCATGGTTCAGCGTGACGAACGGACTTATCTGAAACTCTTCTGGCGTTTTCTTGCGGCGAGCGATCGCAACATTGACTATTTCATCTGTCGCGACTGCGACTCCGTCATCAATAAAAAAGAAAAGGCGGCAGTTGACGACTGGCTTGCTTCAGGCAAGCCTTTCCATATCATGCGCGATCACCCGGAGCACGCCGAACTTATAATGGCGGGCATGTGGGGCGGCGTTGCCGGACTTCTGCCAGACCTTGCCGCGCAAGCGGTCACATACTACGAAGCCCATGAAACAAAGTGGCGCTGGGTTGACCAGGATTTCTTGCGCGATCATGTATGGCCGCTGGTTCGCCTCCATGCTGTAACGCATGATAGTCAATATCTATTCGGGTCGGATGCGCGTCCTTTCCCTGAAGGCGTGGAGCTTCCTGACGGCGACCACGTCGGCGGATATATGCCAGCGAATTGGACTGTTCGCAGCTAAAAATCCTTTTAAGAAATCTTTCTAAAGGCCGCCTGTCGGGCGGCCTATTTGCTTTGCAAGGCCGTTAAAAAAGAGAGAGCCCTCGCCGTCTTTGAACCTATGATCAGGGACCACCAGCAATGACTGTAATTTCGTCGAACCTGAACGCTCTGAAATCAAGCGCGAGTCTTGCTTTGGCGGAGCGCGCCCAAAGCACGGCGGCCACGCGCCTGTCAACGGGGCTGCGCATCAACAGTGCAAAGGACGATGCCGCAGGTCTAGCGATCACGCAGAAGATGACAAGCTATGTGCGAGGGATCACCATTGCTTTGCGCAATACGAATGACGGCCTCTCCTTCGCGCAAACAGCGGAAGCCGGCCTTCAACAAACGACGCAGATGGTGCAGCGTATGCGCGAGCTCGCGGTTCAGTCCGCGAATGGAGCCATGTCCGGCGATAACCGCATCGCCTTGCAGGCGGAGTTCGACCAGCTTCTTTCGGAAGTTGACAATGTGGCGAAAACCACGGTCTTCAACGGCATCAATATGTTGAAGAGCGACCAGGCGACGGTGCTGCACACCGGTAGCCGGGCTAAGGAGATCATAGGCCTCTCCATTGATCGAGCGGATACCAAATCGCTCGGGCTCCGTGGCTTTGCGCCTGACGGAGAAATCATGTCCGGCCGCGTGGGCGATCCCACTGGCCTCCAGCACAATGCGATCTTACTGAATGGAAAATCCTGGACGACGGCATCGGCGGCGGCGTCCCTTGGCTCAACTAACGCGGCTTCCCGTATCGCTTCTGCGATCAACGCCAATGTGGCCGAACACAACGTGATCGCTTCGGCATATAACTTTGTGAAAGGCGCAGCGCCGACGGCCGAAACATTCGCCGCAGGCGATCTCGTCATCAATGGTAAGTCAGTCGGCGCAGCGGCCAATGCCGGAGAACTTGTTACAAATATCAATCGCGACGTCGCTGGCGTCTTGGCGACATTGAACCCAGACGGAACTATTTCGCTCACGAATAATACGGGTGAACAAATTACATTCGGCGCGGGAAATGCAGCTAAGGCTGGATTTGTTTCAGGACGGACATATCAGGGGTTCGTAAACCTGAAAAGCCTCGCGTTAGAAGATATTCAAATCAAACCTGCCAATACGGCTAACGGGCTTGAGACGAACATTGGCTTCGTCGCCGATTTGCAGAAAATCGGCCTCAACGTTTCAGTCGGGTCGAAATTGGTCGCAGGTAAGTCAATTACGACGGACGCCATTGACGCAGCTGATCAGTTGCACATTAACGGCGTGGCAATCGGCGCGCCAGCAGGAGCCACCGCAAGTCAGAAGGCGGCAGCCATCAATGCCGCTTCCGACAAGACGGGCGTTGAGGCCAAGAGCACGACAGCGGTGAAAGTCGCGCTTGACTTTACTTATCGTCCCAAGGAACCGGCGAAGCAAATCACGACCTATGCGGTCTCGCCTGGCACAGACAACGACGACAAATATGAGATCACGGTAAATGGTTATAAAATCGCCATAAATGCGAATGAGCCTGGATCTGGAGTTTCTGAAAAGACACAGTCCATTCTTGGGGTTCAACTTGAAGCTGCGCTCAGTGGGGTCACGGGCGCGAGAAATAGAGCTTCTGCGCTAGCCTCAGGCTTGGCCAATATCATAAATTCTGACCAAACTATGTCTACCTTCGTTAATGCTTCAGCGCTTCCTGATGGAACGCTCCAGTTAACCGCCCGGAAATCTGGAGAAGCTTTTGAATCTGATTTAAGAGTGATTGGGAAGCCAGGCATCGTTAGAACAGCTCTTCCCGCGTTTACAGGCCAGACCCTGCCTCGCGCTAATGGCACACTCATCGCTTGGTCAGAAAACGGAATAACCGGCACTGCCAAGAATGTGGACTTCCAATCTGCAGGTACTGGCATTGGAACGACGGGCGGCTTTGTTGGCCGTCCAAACTACGTCGCGTTCGGTGTCGGCGGAGGCGGCGTCGGCGGAGAAAGAAAAATCATTTTCAACTCCCTGGATCTTCGCGATCAAAGTCAAATTACCTTCGATGCCATTCGAGGCTCTGACACAAATGGTGGTGAGGATCCAGATAACGTTCAAAATCCGCCAAACCCCTACCCCGACGAAGGCGTTCGATTTTTTTACTCGACGGATGGGGGGGCGACTCGTACGCTGATCCATTATCTTTCATGGGACGCCCGTGCCAATGTCGGTGGCCTTAACTCTTGGCAGCCTCAAACAATTACTTTGCCTGGAGGCGCAAAAACCGCTAGTACCATGTTAATTATTGAGCAATATGCGACGGCTGCTGTAAACGACCATTATGCCATTCATAATCTTAATTTCACGGCGGATCCGCCACCTCCAACGAGCGGTGTTGACGACCAGATTATATTCCAAGGGAAAACCATTCAGGGGAACGTCGTCGATGATTCACAAAGCTTCCGAATCAACGGCAAGGCGATTGATGTCACATCGGCACGGGACGTGAATGAACTTGTGTCTATTATCAATCAGGCATCGCCAGCGGGCGTCGTAGCCTCCACTGATAAGGGTGGCAATCTCATTCTCACCTCGCCCAGCGGAGAGAACGTCACTGTCGAAAACCTGTCAGCCCAGTCTGGGAGATTCGTAAAGTCCGTGGAAACGCTGAACGGAGAAAAGTTCTCCCCACTGGCGGAGTTCAAATTCGGCGGAACGATCGAAACCAGCGATGTCGCGGTCATCACCATTAATGGCGTCAAGCTCGCCGTGACCGCGTCCTCTACGTCTGCGAATGATGTGGCGAGCCGAGTTGCTGACGCGATTAATGCAAGCGGAAGCCTCAGTGGTTCCTTCATCGCAACTGCGGGAAACGATGGGCTCGTCACGTTGCGCGGAAAGTCATCGATGAAGGGTGAAATGATCGCCCTCGACGTGAAGTTTCTTGAAGCCAATTCAGCCTCGCCATCAACGATCGGCCGCGGGGGGGGCGTCGACGCCGTAACCTATGACGGCACCCTACCAGTAGATGGTCAAACCGTGAAAGTAATCTCGAACGGGGTGACTAGCTATGGCTCTCTTGAGCTGATCTCGACCACTGGCGCAGAAATCCGCATCGACGATCTAAACGGCGGGGCCACTGCGGCTAAATTCGGATTGTCGGCGCAAGGTGAACAATCCGACTTGGTTGGCGGCACGCTCAACATTCTGAGCCAGGATGCATCCGGGCTCACCCTGAAAGGCATCGACATGGCTCTTTCAAAACTTGATCTTAGACTTGGTGAGCTTGGCGCGTTCCAAAACACGCTCGAGGCCAAGATAAGCCTGCTCACCAGCGGGGGAACCAACCTAGAAGCCGCCCGCTCGCGGATCCTAGACGCCGATTATGCGGTCGAAACTGTGCAATTGAGCAAGACACAAATCCTGCAGCAGGCTGCGACTGCGATGCTGGCCCAGGCGAACAATCAGGCGCAGGTCGTGCTTGCCTTGCTCAAGTAATGGCCTAGAAATTGCTAACAGCTTTGGTAGGCGCCAACCAGGTCAGGTGAAATGGTCGACATCGTCAACACGCTCAATGCTGGCTCCGGCATCGACATCAAGTCGCTCGCCAAAAGCCTCTCCGACCAGTCGAAGGTCGCGCAGCAGACGATTATCGACAGCAAAAAATCAACGCTTGAGATGAAAGTTTCATCCGTTGGGAAGATCGTCTCAGTAGTCAATACGTTCAACGACGCCTTAGTGGCTCTGGGCGATCCTCAGACCTTCCACCGCAGCCCAAATTCAAGCGACCCCTCAAAGGTAAAGATGGAGTTTTCAGATGCTAAGCTTGCGCCCACGTTCACTGGCAAAGTGGGCGTGGAGAGGCTCGCCTCAGAAGCCTCCTTTCTCTTTCCTCCGATGTCAAGCCTTGACGCCTCACTCGCCGGCTCAGATGCAAATCGAACTCTCACGCTCAAGAAAGGCTCGGCTGCCAGCCCCGGAGATACGATTGCGACCATCGACCTGACGAGCATCAAGACGCTACCGACATTGCGCGACCGCATCAATGAAATCCCTGGCTATCAAGCAACGATCATTCAAGGCGGGACCGCTTCAGCGCCAAAGTATTATCTGGGCGTAAAGGGCGGACAGGGCGAGACGAGCTCCTTCTTCGCGTCGATCACGATGGAAAGCGGCGGCGTTTCCGGTCCTGCTACGAGTGGCGGCCTAATTCTTGACGGAACGGAAGTCAGGCGGGAAGGCGCGAGCGCACGCATCTATGTGGACGGAGTTCTCGTGGAGTCGCCTACAAACGACTTCTCCAATGTTCTGCCGGGTGTGAAGATCACGGCTGCAGGCGTCACCTCCAGTGACGTCACCTTGTCGTCGAGCTACAACACCCAGGCACTCAGCGATGCGCTCGCGACGGTCGTCTCAGGCTTCAACCTCATGTTAGAGACTGTGAAGACGGAGACTGCCTTCAACCTTGATCCAAAAAAGCGTGGCGGGCTAGCAAATGATCCTTCGACAAAGGCGCTGATGGGAGAGCTGCGCCGTTTCACCACCCAGCAGATCGCTGGCTATGGCGAAAATTCCGGAACGCTTGCGGAACTGGGCGTCATTACAAATCGCGACGGCAGCCTGAAACTTGATGAGAACGTGTTCGCGCGTGCGCTGAAAGAAAAGCCCGAACTCGTAGAATCGGTCCTCGCCTCAAAGCGTCAGGTTCTCGATACGCGTCTGTCTATCGCGGGCAGCGCTAATCTCGCCCCCGGCAAATACATTGTCGAAAAAACCGGCGTTAAAGCCTGGACCATCAATGGTCAGGCCGCCACTCTGACGACCGGCAAGCTCACCGCTAATGCGGGGACGCAAGCCGCCGGGCTGGAGCTGTCGTTGCCACCAGGCGTCGAGAACGCAGCGCCAACAGGATACAAGACGACAGTCTATTTCGGAAAGGGGATGGTTGAGCGTTTGCAGGATATGTTCGGCCAGCTCAAAAGCAGTCAATCGATTTTGCAAAAAGTGTCAACCAATGCAAATAAAGAATTATCGGACTTGACGACGAAACAAGCGGACATCGATGCGAAAGCGAAAGCCGTAGAGCAGCGTTATTTGAAGCAGTTCACGCTCATGAACTCGGTTGTCTCCGAAGCCAACAACACGCGGACGTCGCTTAAAACGTTCATCGACAGCTGGACAGCGGGCCTTCAAGGCTAATCATAGATTAATGATGAGCCGAACGAGATCGGGCGAAATTTTGCCATGGGCGGCGATGGTAGCGCGCACATTCACAAGAACATTATCCACAGCGGTTGCAGCGGCCGACTGACTGAATGGCGTCTCCTGCACAAGAGAGCGGGCGGTGTTGAGGCTGCTCAAAGACAGATTCAAACCGAGTAGACTCTCAAATGCATGCGCCTCATTCTTCGTCAACTTTTCACGCAAGGTGCCCACTTTCGCAAGCGCAGCCTCGATCTTTCCCAGCACTTCGAGGCGCCCGTGCAATTTGAACACGTTATCTGACTGACTGGGCGCGCGCATCTGATCCTTGACGCTTTGGCGCGCCACGGCGCTCTCAAGCGAGGCTATAAGCTCCAGCACCTGGCGCGATTGGGCCTCCACCTCTTCCGACCAGCTGCGGTCGTCGGCGGCGCGCTTGCCGTTAAAGACCAGTTTCGCGCGCAGCTCTTCCAGTTCGGCGCGTTGCTTACGGGCGAGAAAAACGTCGTCCACTGTCGCGCGCACGCGTCCGATATTGCCTGCATCATGCATCAGGCGATGATGATCTTCTTGAATGCCGTGGGCGGCTCCGGTTTCCGCAACGGCCTGAGCCGGAAGCTCAACCGATCCTGACGGCGTGGTCACCGCCAGTTCGGCGCGCGCAGGACTAGCTCCGACCAAGCCGGGTGCTGATGACGCATCTGAGACTGGCCTGTTGAACATGGATTGACTCTCAAACCCTTCCTGACGCTACGAAAGACGGTTCGGGGAGAAAAAGCTTTAGCGGCTTACATAAAAAAAATGCATTCCAGCGGATTTTTTTCATCAACAGCCTGAAGCAGGACGAAAGCGCGCGCCTCCAGCTGCGTCCCGGCCTTTCGCAAGCCTTGCAGGCGCGATACATTGGTTAGAATCTCATGTGAAGAACGGAGACCCCGTGCGTCCGCACTGCTTGAGCGTCAGCCTGAGGATCATGTTCGCTTGTACGCTCGGCCTTGCGCTTGTGGCAGCGCCCAAGCCTGCCCTTGCGCAGGCGCCCCATCCGGCTGAAGCCATCAAGGCGGGCGACCTTCCGGAGGCGGCGCGTCAGGCGCGGCGTCTCGCGGAAATGGGCGACACGCAAAGCCAGTTCATGTGGTCGTTGTTCTTGTGGCATGGCGTCGCAACGCCGCAAAACTTCGACGAAGCGATTCGCTGGGTGACCCTGGCCGCGGTGGCTGGCGAGCGCAAGGCCAACAATGCGCGCAACGCGATGCTCAAGACCGTTGAGCCCACAGTCGCGCAAAAGAGTATGGAATGGGTTCGCAACCGCCTGTCCAAAGAAGCCGAAGCGGGCGACAACGACGCCCTTCTGCGTCTCTCGGCTTCATTTTCGCCGGCCTTCGGCTTCGCAAATCCCGTCGAGGCTTATTTCTGGTCGAACCTGGCCGTCTCCAGTGGACGCATAGAAGCCCGAAAGCAGCGCGACCAAATCGTCACGCAACTCAAGCCCGCCGACGTCCAGAAGACACAGGAACGTGCGCGCGTGTGGCATGAGCGCTGGCGCGCGAGCGCAGCAGGCAGCGCATTGACTGAACCAGTCGCGAGCAAGCCGCAATCCCTCGCCTCGGAGCCTGAAGCGCAGCAGCGCCAGCCCGCGGGCGAACAACCTGTTTCCGCCCCGCAGATTGCAAACGAAGCGGAGAGCGCGAACCCACAAGGAGGAGCTCGTGAGTAGCGAGCATAAGGGAAAACATCCGCCGCAATTCGTGTTCGAGATGATCGTTGCGGAAGCGGCGCGCGCATTTCTTGAAGACAGGGCGCCTGCGGAAGACATCGCGCAGGGCCTCGCGGAGAAATTCGCAACGCTTTATGACATTGAGGGCCTCGCGGAAGACATTCTCAAGGGTGTCGAACGTTTCCTCGTATTCATCGATTCCGTCGAGATTTCTGACGTCGATCTGCTTCTCGCGCAATTCGTCTGGTACGTCGCAAATTACGAAAACCTCAATACTGCGCGCAAGAAGAAGGGGCTCTTCGCCAATCCGCTCAAGGGCCGCCCGAAGGATCCCTCGCGCGTCTTCAACGCGGCCTCCTCGCTAAAGTCCTACACATACGCAATGGGCGCGAAAAAGGCCCCTATGCGGCCAATGGAATGGAAGCCTGAGGACGAGATCGATTTCGAACAGGTCTTCTCACTTCTTTATCCCCCCAAGGAGGAAGAAGGCGAGCAGCCCCTCGAAGCATAGGATCAGCGGCGCGCCGGGTCAGTCTGCGTGGCTAGAGGGATCTGGTCGACGAAGGAGAACCAGCGCGCCACGTCAGCGATCACCAGGCCGCTACTGCGCTCGACGAGCCCAAGTTCGACCAGGCGTTTGATTTTCCGGCGTGCGGTCTCTCGCGGCAAGTTCATAAAGTCGGCGACGGAGGAAATGTTGGTGGCGGCTATATAGCCGCGCGCGCCCAAATGCTGAATGCGTTCGGTGTTCAAATAACCGATGCCGAGATAAAGCAGCGCCTCCTCAACGTCGAGACCAAGCGTGGTGCGGATCGAGTCGATCGCAGCGAAGACGCCGCGTAGCGCGCGCAATTGCGCGACCTCCGGGCTGGACGCCTCAAGCGCCGCGAAAGTCGCTTCGTCCACTTCTCGCTGCGACACTAAGGACGCCATGACGCGATCTCCTCCATCGTCATTTAGCCCGGACTTGTGCGCGGCGGACGTTCACGTTTGTAACGCGCAGCGCGCGCTCCCTAGCGCCCCCGGCAATAGGCCTCGAGCTCTGAGAGATAAGGATCGCCGAGAAACACGTCCTGCTGGATGAGGCTCTCCATCGAGGTCGCGAACCGCGCCAATTGTCCTTCCATACATTGACGGAAGGCGGCCGGCGCCTCCTCCCAGGCGCCACGCGCGGCGAGCCGCCCCCTCGCAGCGCTGCGCATATCGGACCCGGAATTGCGTTCTCGCTCGCACGCAAGGCGCAATTCCTCGCGCCGTCGCGCCTCTTCGAGCGTCTTCGCCGGACCTGCGTCCATCAAGAGCGCCCTGCCGCATGCGCCCTGCGCGCGCGCGTCCACGGATGCAGCCAGCCCAAGCAGGACGCAAGCGAGCGCGAGCAGGCCTGCAAATCCCTGCGCGCGACGGCGACGCTTTTTCACCATTCGTTAACCACCCTTCCCCAAGATCGACGCGTCATCAGACGGCGTAACGACCATGTCCGCTTTCTCAAAAGAAGACTCAGTGGCGATCGAAATCGACGGCGACGTCGAGCGGCGTTTGCGCGCGCTTGATCAGGAGATCGCCCGGCTCAAAACGCTCGTGCGCTCGCAGGATGAAGTTTTGGCGCAGATTCGTCGCGAGAACGCCCAGCTACGCGCAGCAAAGCCGGCGGCGCGCGCCATGCTGAGCGGAGAGGAAATCGCTTTCGCTATGCGCCAGGGCATAGAAGCCGCCTGAACCTTATTCCGGCGCCTTAGGCTCGCGTTTTCCGCCGCCCTTCGGCTTGCGCAAATTGACCACGCCCTGATCGGATTCGCGCAGGAGCGACTTGAGGTCGTCGAAATCCTCAAGGTAATCCGTCATCGACTGGTTCGTGGCCGGCGCGCTTGATGTCGTCATGCGCGCGCGCAGCTCCACGATCGTCTTGTGCAATTGCGCGCGATCGCGGCGCGCGGTCTCCAGCACGCCCTCGATATAAGCGCGCTCGGTGCGCTCCTTCGCGATGGCCTCCTCGCGCGCCTCAATCTGCTTACGCAGTTCGGCTTCGCGCGCATCGCGCTCTTTGTGGAAGCGGGCGAGCGTTTCCTGCAGGCTGCCAATCCGTTCCGCCGCCTGATTGTTCAACCGGTCCTTCGCGACGATCTTCTCATTGAGGTCGGAGGCCTTGGCGCGCAGCTTCTCGTTCTCCGCCTGCGCCTCCTTAAGGGAACGCACATTGAGCTCGAGACTGCGGTTCACATCAGCCAGCTTGCCGGGGATCTCCTCCAGCTCACGGATGCGCTTATAGCTCGCCAGTTGCTCTTCGGAGAGTTTGCGCGCCTCCGAGCGGCTCTGGCTCAAAAGCTCCTCCGAAACGCGCAGGCGTGAATTCAGCGCGGCCACTTTCGATTCATAGGTCTGCACGGATTGCGCGTGCAGCGTCTCGGCGTTGATGAGCGCCTCGCGCAACGCCTTGCTCTCGGAAAAGACGACCTGCGCCTCCGCGTCGAGCTTGCCGTATTTGGAGCGAAGGTCGTCAAGCTCCGAAGATGTGGCGAGCGCCTGACGGCGGATCTGATTGGCTTCGACGTTGAGCGCTTCATAGGACTTGGCGAGCTGATCGCGCTCGTCGACCTGATGAGCGAGCTGCTCGCGCAGCAAGATCTTCTCGCTCGCAGCCTCCAGAAGCGCCCTTTCCTGCTCTTTAAGCTTTTCGCGCGCGCCCATAAGGTCGTTCTTCAGGCCATCGACTTCGGCCTGCAGCTGCTCGACTTCATAACCCTTCGAACGAATTTGAAGGCCGCGCTCATTAACGTCGTCGAGCAATTCCTCAACGCGCTCCTCGAGCTGCGCGCACCGGTCACGCAAATCAACGACGATGCCGGTCAGCTCCGTGACCTTTTGCTCGGAAGCGGAAAGGCCATCGCGCAGATGGACGATTTCAGTCTCGCGGTTGGAGAGCGCGATGCGCGTGGCGTCAAGGCTCGTGTTCGCCTCATCCACCAGGCGACGCTGCACCGCGAGATTGCCCGCGACCGTGTTGAACGTCAGAAAGACAGACGACAATTCCTGCGGCAGCAATTGAACGATGCGCGTCAGTTCAACGATTTTCTCGCAGCGAACGCGCAGCTCCTCGTCGTGGGAGCCCATCTGCTTCATCGTGTCGGCGATCGACTTCGGCAGATCCATTTCAAGTTCGGCGGCCGCGCGCATGGCGTTCGAGGACTGCGACGTCGGCGCGGCCGCGCGCGCGGGGCTTGCAGGCGCAGCGGAGTCGCTCTTTCCCGCCTCAGCGACGGGCTGATCCTTGCGCGGTGGCTCGCTCTGCATCGAGTCCTTGAAAATTTTGAAGAAACTCGAGTTCGACACCATGATCGTCGTCCCTGTCGGGCGCATCGCCCGAATGTATAGGGAGGTATATAAATCCTTTTGAGAGTCGCAGCGAGAGAAGAACGCGCCGAAAAATCAGTTTCCAGAAGTATTCGGTAATCATTTTAGTTACAAAATCGCAAAAGCTGGCTCAGGCCTTTTTCTCCCAGCCGCCGGTGTCCGTCTGCTGCCAGTAAGACAGCGCGGCGCCTTCCGCCTTCAGCGTCTTCCATTCCGCGCGCGCCGCCGCCAGCGCCGCCTCGTCGGCGCCGTCGAACATCAGGATCACGCGCTCATAGGACCGGCCCGAGCGCGCGGCCGGGCCCGCTCCTACGCCGTCCGCGCACACGCGCACATGGGCCTCGATTGGATCGTCGTCGCCGGTCGTGAGCCAGATCAGATGTCCCTCAGGATCCCCGTCGCGCGCGCTCCCGTGGGGCAGAAAGGCGTCCGGCGCATAGGACCACAAAAGATCGTCGAGCGTCTGAAGCCGCTCCTCGCCCGACACCTGCACGACGACGCGCCAGTCACGCGCGAGCGCGCGCTCCAGCAACAAGGGCAAGGCGCGCTCGAGCGGTTGGGTCTGCAGGTGGTAGAACCAGATTTCAGGCATGAGACCGCCGGGCTGGCGGGGCGGCGACGCTCAGTCGCTCGGCCCCACGAGAATAAAAGTGCGCTCGCTCTCGGACCAGAAAACGGCGATGTCGCCGTCGCGCCCGTTGCGGCGTTCCGTCTTGCCGGCGACGAACACGTCTCCGCGCTCCCGCGAGGCGCGCAGATAATCCGCCGCCTCCGCGGTAAGTGCGTGGATGGTTTTCTGCGCGCGCTCGCGCGGCCACTTGAACGCGGCCATGGTCGCCGCTTCCTGGATCAGATAATAGCCCTCACGCAGGCGCGCGTCGGCGGCGCCGGGCGTTTGCGCCTCGAAGCGGAGGAAACGGTCGCCGCGACAAAACAGCCGCGCGTCGACCGAATATTCGCTCACGAGATCGCGCGCCTCGCTGCCCGCGTCCGAAGGCCCACGCCGAACGAGCACAGGCCGCACGAACTCGGCCTTCAGACCCGGCGCCGCCTTCGTGAATGCGTCCATGAAACCTGCGCAAGACGCGGCCGCGTCCGCGGGCGCGGCGCCGAACACGCCGAACGCGGCCGCCATAAGGCAGGTCAGTGACGCAACGCCCGCGCGACGCATGGGGTCTCCCTTCGAACGAAAGCTCACTTCTCGTAATGATCCGCGATCAGCCTGTCGAGCAGACGAACGCCCCATCCAGACCCCCAGGACTGATTTACGTCGCTGGCGGGAGAACTCATGCCGGTGCCGGCGATGTCGAGATGCGCCCAGGGCTTCTTGTTCACGAAGCGCTGGAGAAATTGCGCAGCGGTGATGGAGCCGGCGTGGCGACCGCCCACGTTCTTCATATCCGCGAATTTGGAATCGAGCAGCTTGTCGTAGGCGGGGCCAAGAGGCATGCGCCACACCTTCTCGCCGGTGGATCGACCGGCGGCCGCGAGACGCTCTGACAATTCGTCGTTGTTTGAGAACAGGCCCGCGTGCTCTGTGCCCAGCGCCACGAGGATCGCGCCGGTCAGCGTCGCGAGATTGATCATGAATTCCGGATCATACGCGGATTGCACGCGCCAGAGCACGTCCGCCAGCACAAGGCGGCCCTCGGCGTCGGTGTTGATGATCTCCACCGTCTGGCCGGACATGGTCTTCACGATGTCGCCCGGGCGCTGCGCCTTGCCGTCAGGCATGTTTTCAACGAGGCCAATGGCGCCGATCACATTCACCTGCGCCTTGCGCGCGGCGAGCGCATGCATGAGGCCAACGACGCAGGCGGCGCCTGCCATGTCGCCCTTCATGTCCTCCATGCCGCCCGCAGGCTTTATGGAAATGCCGCCGGTGTCGAACGTCACGCCCTTGCCGATGAAGGCGAGCGGACGGGCTTTAGCGCCCTTGGCGCCTTTGGCGCCGTTCCAACGCATGACGACCATGCGGCTTTCGTGGACGGAGCCCTGGCCGACGCCCAGAAGCGCGTTCATGCCGAGCTTGCGCATGGCCTTCTCGTCGAGCGTTTCGACGACGACGCCGAGCTTTTCAAGCGCCTTCGCGCGGCGCGCGAACTCTTCCGGATGAAGGACGTTCGGCGGCTCGTTCACAAGATCGCGCGCCACGTTCACGCCCTGCGCGACCGCCTCACGGCCGCGGGCCGCGCGGCGCGCGGCGGCGGGATCGGCAACGCCCACGCGGATTGTCAGGGTCCCCGGAGTCGCGCTCTCATCGGTCTTCTTCGTCTTGTACTGATCGAAGCGATAGCCGCGCAGACGCAGTCCTAATGTAAAGTCGGCAGCCGCCTCGGCCGCGCCTTCGCTTTCGCCGGGAAGGTCGAACAGCACGTCAGCTGCGCCCTTTGCGCCCAGCTTGCCCATAGCGAAGCCGCCCAGCGTCACAGCATCGCGCGGCTCAGCGTCGGATTTTGGCGCGCAGCCAAGGACGATCAGCCGATCAGCGTCCAGGCCTGCGGGAGCCCATATCTCCAGCGCGGTGGAGGCTTTCCCTTTGAATTCGGCGGCGCTGGCGGCGCGGCGGAAGCCCTCGAGCGCGCCTTTGAGGAGCTGCAGCGTCGTCTCGCCCATCGCGAGGTCGGCGCCGGCAAAGGCCACCAGCGTGCGGCCTGCGCTCTTGTCGGCGGCGCCTTTTTTCGCCGCGCTTCTGGCGGACGCGCTTCTGGCGGGGGCCGACCGACGCGCCGGAGCGGGCTGCGCGACGTCCTTGTGAGCGACGAAATCTACGGCGAGCTTCAAGTTCAACACTCCTGCGGCGATTCTGCTGTGGCGGGGCCATAATGGGAAGCGGAACGCCCTGGCGCAATATAGGGAAGCCGGCAGCGCCTTCAATTCGCCGCCAATTCTGTCAAGAAAGCGCCTGTTGAAGACAGGCTTGCGCCCGCTCGCCGGTCGCATCGGGCCACGAGCTGGCCTATAAGGACGAACCGCGCCCCGGGAGGCGCGACCGGACGCGCGCATGTCGATCTTGGACCGCTATATCTTCCGCAACGGCCTCGCTGCCTTCCTGGCGAGCCTGCTTGTGCTTACGGCCGTGTTGTGGGTATCCCAGGCGCTGCGCGAGGTCGATCTGATGACGGGCAAGGGACAGACCCTGCTTCTGTTCCTGCGCGTGACGGGCCTCACCGTCCCCTCCCTCGTCACCATCATCGCCCCCATCGCCTTGTTCGCGGCCATTCTGCACACGCTCAACCGGCTCAATGGCGACAGCGAGCTCGTGGTGATGAGCGCCGCGGGCCTTTCACCCGCTCGCCTCGCGCGGCCCTTTCTCGCGCTGGCTGGCCTTTCGACCGCGCTTGTGGCGGCTATGTCGCTGTGGGCGATGCCGGCGAGCTTTCTGGAGATGCGCGACATCCTCAGCCGCGTGCGCGCGGATTTCCTGACCTTCGTGGTGCGCGAAGGACAATTCGTCACGCTCGATCAGGGTTTCGTCTTCCACTACCGCGAGCGCGACAGCGTAGGCGGCCTGCGAGGCATATTCATTCAGGACCGGCGCGACGCGGAAAGGATCAACACTTACATCGCCGAAACCGGAATGACGGTGGAGCAAGGCGACAATAATTTCCTTGTGCTCGAGAAAGGCTATGTGCAGCGTCAGGCCCGCGGCGACCGCGACCCGGCCATCGTGGCCTTCGAGCGATACGCGCTCGACCTCGCGCAATTCGCCGGCGCTGCGGAGGCCGGCGCGCTGAAGCCGCGCGAACGCTCGACGCGCGACCTATGGAACATGGCCTCGGCGCAGGGGGAGGCGAGCCTCACGGGGCGCCTGCGCGCGGAACTGCACGACAGGCTCGCAAGCCCGCTCTATGTGCTCGCATTCGGCCTCATCGCCTTCGCCGCGCTCGCCCAGCCGCGCACAACCCGGCAAGGGCGCGGGGCGGCCATCGCCGCAGCCATCGCGCTTGTGCTGGCGGTGCGCATCGCGGGGTTCGCGGTGTCCGGCCTTGCGGCGCGCCACGCCGCCGCTCTCGCTCTGGTGTATGGCGTTCCCCTCGGCGCGGCGGCGGCCGCCGCCTGGTTCGCGCTGGGAAGGAAAGGCGCCAAGAGGCTGGCCCGCGGCCAGGTCGCGCCAGCATGATCCTGTTCTCCACGCTCGGACGCTATCTGTCGATGCGTTTCCTGCGCACCATCGCAGGCGTGTTCGCGGTCCTGTTCCTCATCATCTTCATCGGCGATTTCGTCGAGCTTCTGCGAAGGGCGAGCGACACGCCCGGCGCGGGCGCGGGCCTGCTGGCCTATCTCTCGCTGCTGCGCACGCCCGCCATCGCCGAACAGGTGCTTCCCTTCGCAGTGCTCGGGGGCGCCATGTTCGCCTTCGTCAATCTGTCGCGCCGGCTGGAGCTGGTCGTCATCCGCTCGGCCGGCGTGTCGGTTTGGCAATTCCTGACTCCGCCCGTCGTCATCGTGCTGGTGGTCGGCGCGCTGGCGACCACGGTCTACAATCCCGTCTCCGCCGCGCTCAAACACCGGGCCGACCGGATCGAGACCAGCCTCTTCGGCAAGACCAGCCGCGCGCGGGAGGACACGAGCCTGTGGCTGCGCCAGCGCAGCGTCGACGGGCAATCGATCCTGCGCGCGGAGCGTTCGAGCGACGGCGGCTCGGTCCTGTCGGGCGTGACGGCCTTCGTCTACGAGCCGGACGGACGCTTCATGGAGCGGGTGGAGGCGGCGCGCGCGCGGCTTGAGCCCGGCGCATGGGTGCTGGAGGAGGCGCGCATCGCCGCCCCGGGGGAGGAGCCCCACAACACGGGCACGTACTACCTCGCCACGAACCTTAACCTTCAGCAGGTCAGCCAGACCTTCACGGCGCCCTCTTCCGTGTCGTTCTGGGAGCTGTCGGAAATGGCGGAAAGGACCGAGGCCGCGGGGCTGGACGCGCACGGATATCAGCTGAGGTATCAGTCGCTTCTAGCTCGACCTCTGCTTCTTGTCGCGATGGTTATGATCGCCGCTACGGTTTCCTTAAGGTTCTTTAGATTTGGGGGCGTCAGCCGAACCGTTTCGGGTGGCGTGGCGGCCGGCTTCGTGCTTTATGTTGCGACGAAGCTGGCGGGCGACCTGGGCGGAGCCGGCATTTTGAGCGCGCCCGTCGCGGCTTGGGGGCCTGCGGTCGTCGGCGCCATGTTGGGCGCACTCGTCTTGTTGCATCAGGAGGATGGCTGAATGGGGCGTTTCCCCGCCCCCACCGCTGAGCAGCGCTGCCCCCCGGGCCGGCGCCCCGCGCGCGGCCATTCGCACGCGGCCCTTTCGCTCGCACTCGCCGCCAGCCTGAGCGTCCTCGCCGCCCTGTCCCTCCCGCTCCCCGCGCAGGCGCAAAGCGTCGCGGACAGGATCAAGCGCTCCGCCAGCCAGCCCTCGCAGGGCGTGGAGCGGCTTTTGGTCGACGCGGACGAGATGGTCTACAACCGCGACGATTCCACCATCACCGCCCGGGGCGGAGCGCAACTCTATTATCAGGGCCGCGCCCTGCAGGCGGACCGGGTGGTCTACGACCAGCGCACCAAGCGCGTGACCGCCGTCGGCCGCGTGAAGCTCACCGAACGCGACGGCTCCATCACCTATGCGGAGCGTTTCGAGCTTACGGACGATTTCCGTGACGGCTTCATCGACAGCCTGCGTCTTGAAAGCGTCGACAAGACCTATTTCAGCGCCGCGCGCGCGGAGCGGGTGGACGGCGACGCCACTATTTTCATGGGCGGGACCTACACGGCCTGCGAGGCCTGCAAGGACGACCCGGAACGCCCGCCCCTTTGGCGCGTGCGCGCAAAGCGCATCATTCACAAGAACGCCGAGCAGACGATCTATTACGAAGACGCCACGCTGGAATTGTTCGGCCAGCCCATCGCCTGGCTGCCCTTCTTCTCCTCGCCCGACCCGAGCGTGAAACACAAGTCGGGGCTGCTCGCGCCGCAATATGTCGCCAAGAAGACGCTCGGCGTGGGCGTCTCGACGCCCATCTACTGGGCGCTCTCGCCCAATTACGATCTGACGATCACGCCGACTTTCATGTCGCGGCAGGGCGTGCTGGGTTCGCTGGAATGGCGCCACAAACTCGTGAACGGCGCCTATGACATCCGCGCGTCAGGCATTTTCCAGCAAGACCCCAGCGCCTTCTCCGCCCGGCCCTTCGGCCCCGGCGACCGCGCGTTCCGCGGCTCCCTGCAAACCCGCGGCCGCTATTTCATAAATGAAAAATGGGAAGCCGGCTGGAACGTCTCGGTCCTCAGCGACCGCTGGTTCCTGCAGCATTACAGGCTGCGGCCGGATGCGATCGCGACGAGCTTCCTGAAGGAATCGACCTCCACGGTTTATCTGACCGGCAAAGGCGACGGCAGTTTCTTCGACCTGCGCGGCTATCGCTTTCAAGGCCTGTCCTCCTCCGACGTGCAGGAGCAGCAGCCGCTCGTCGCCCCCGTCCTCGACTACAATAAAGTCACCCGGCTCGATCCCGCGCGCGGCCTCGGCGGTCAGGTGGAGATCGACCTGAACTTCGCCCATGTGTCGCGCGAACTCGTCTCCTTCGAGGCGATCGGCGGCCGCAAGCTCGACAGCGCCTATCGCATCTTCGACATCTGCGCGTCCTATGACCGCGCCTCCTGCCTGCTGCGCGGCATGGCTGGCGATTACACCCGCGCCACGTTCACCGCCTCATGGAAGCGGCAATTCGTGGACTCGCTGGGCCAGACCTGGACGCCGTTCACCTTCGCCCATGTGAACGGCTCCTGGCTGAACCTCAATCGCTCGAACGCGCTCACCTGGAACAATCCGGTGTGCGGCGACCCCAATTGCACGATCAGCAACGCCTATCAGTCGAATTTTTTCGGACAGAGCGACCAGAGCTTCCTTGGGCAATTCACGCCCGGCGTCGGCGTGGAATATCGTTATCCCTTGTTCGCGCGCTCCGCAGGCGGAGTGCACATTATCGAACCGATCGCGCAGGTCACGGCCCGTCCAAACGTGAAAAGCAAGGCGTCGCTCATCAACGAGGATGCGCAGAGCCTCGTGTTTGACGACGCGAACCTGTTCGCGTGGTCAAAATATTCCGGTTACGACCGTTTCGAAGGCGGCGCGCGCGCGAACTACGGCGTGCAATACAGCGCGCGCCTGAACTCTGGCGCGTTCGGCGCGCTGATGCTTGGCCAGTCCTATCATCTGGCTGGCGAAAACGCCTATGCAAGCCCGGACGCGGCCAATGTGGGGCTGGGCTCGGGCCTCGACAAACGCCAGTCCGACTATGTCGCCCGCGCGCAATTCTCGCCGAACGCGAATTTCAATTTCGTGGCGAAGTCGCGATTTGACTCCGACACGTTCAACGTGCGCCGCCTCGATGTGGCGGCGGCGGCCAATTGGGGCGTGATCCAGACCGCCGTGAATTACGCGCGCTATGAAGCCCAACCGCTGATCGGCTATGACCGCCTGCGTCATGGCCTCGCCTTGTCCTCGGCCGTGCAGATCACGCCCAACTGGTTCGCGAACGCCAATCTCATCACGAACCTGACCTCCAAGTCGGCGAACGGAGGCAGCGCGCCGCTTCTGTCAGTCGCCGGTTTCGGCGTCGGCGGCGGCTATACCGACGAATGCACCACTTTGTCGGTCGCCTATTCGTCCGTGCTCAACGACAATGGAGCCGGCACGCAGATTCGGAACCAGACGGTTCTCTTCCAACTGCAACTGCGCACGCTTGGCGACGCCCGCATCAAGACGGGATTCTCCGAGCAGAACACGACGCCCCGGTGAAGGGCCTGTTGACGAGGTAAGCCGCATGAACATCAGCATCTCCCGCTTGGGACTTACGAGCGCGATCCTGGCTCTTGCGACCCTTTTCGCCGCGCCTGGGGCTGGCTCGAGCGCGCGCGCGCAAGCCCTTGTCGCGACAGTCAACGACAGTCCCATCACGAATTACGATCTTGAACAGCGCGTGAAACTGCTGCGCGTCCTGCGCGCGCCGGCGACGCCGCAAGCGGCTCTTGAGAGCATCGTGGAGGATCGCCTCAAGCTCGCCGAGGTCACCAAATACGGATTGCGGCCTTCGGATCAGGACGCGGCTGCGGAGCTCGGCCGCATCGCAGCCGACCGCAAGGTGCCGCCCGCCTCGCTGGGCGCCGCCCTGCAGGCGGCGGGCGTCACGCAAAAGCACTGGCAGGAGCACGGCAAGGCGCATGCTGGCTGGCGCGCCTTCGTGCAGGCGTTGAACAAGACCGTAGGCGTGAGCGAAAACGAAGTGCGCGCGGAGCTCGAGAAGCGGCGCGGCAAGGCGGACGCCAATGAATATCGCCTGCGTCAGATCATTCTCATCGTGCCGCGCACCGCGGGCGCAGGCGCATATGAGGCGCGCATGCGTGAGGCGGAGGGTCTGCGAAATCGTTTCACAGACTGCCAGGCCGGCCTGCAGCTCGCCCGTGGGCTCAGCGACGTCGTGGTGAAAGAGCCGATTTCCCGCAGCGGCGCGCAATTGTCGGGCGAACTCACCGCTGTTCTCGAACGCACCGGCGTCGGCAGGCTCACCCCGCCGCAGCGCGGCGCGACCGGAGTTGAAATGCTCGCCGTCTGCGGCAAATCGCAAGAAGGCACGGATGGCGCCGCCGCGCAGGAGATCCGCCAGATGCTGCTCGCCCGCAAGCTGAAGGGTGAGGAAGAGAAGCTCTACGCACCCATCCGCAAGCGCGCCGTCATCGTCCGCAGGTGAGGCAATGGGTTCCACGGCACGCACGCCCATCGCCCTTTCTATGGGCGATCCTTCCGGGATAGGCCCGGAGATCGCGCTGATGGCGTGGCTGCGTCGCAAGCCATCGGACCGCGCCTTCATTCTGCTCGCCGACCCCGACCACATGGCTGCGCTCGCGCGCAAGCTCTCGCTCGATGCGCCTGTGCGCGCCTGCGAGCCGGAGGACGCGGCCGCCGCCTTCGCCACCGCGCTGCCCGTGCTGCCCCTTGCGACGCCGGTTACAGGGGCGCCCGGCGCGCCGGATCCTGCTGACGCGCGCGCGACGATCGAAGCGATCGAAAGAGGCGTTGAACTGGTGCGCGCCGGTCGCGTCCATGCGCTCACGACCAATCCGATTTCAAAGGACAATCTCTACAAGGCCGGCTTTGCGCATCCCGGGCACACGGAGTTCCTCGCCGAACTCGCCGAGCGCTGTTTCGGCGTGACGGCGCGCTCGGTGATGATGCTCTGGTCGCCGGAGCTCGCCGTCGTGCCAGCGACGATCCATGTGTCGCTGCGGCAGGCGATCGAGGATCTGACGCAGGACCTGCTTGTGGAGACGGGCCGCATCGTCGCGCATGATCTGGCCTCGCGCTTCGGCGTCGCCGCCCCGCGGCTCGCCTTCGCGGGCCTCAATCCGCATGCGGGCGAGAACGGCGCGATGGGACGCGAGGATATCGCAATCGTGGCGCCTGCGGTCGCGCAGCTGCGCGCGGAGGGGATCGACGCGCGAGGCCCCCTGCCCCCGGACACGATGTTCCATGCCGCCGCGCGCGCACGCTATGACGCCGCGATCTGCATGTATCACGACCAGGCGCTGATACCGATCAAGACCATCGCCTTCGACAGCGCGGTCAACGTGACGCTTGGTCTGCCCTTCATCCGCACATCGCCAGATCACGGCACCGCCTATGACATCGCGGGAACGGGCAAGGCTGATCCCGCGAGCCTCATCGCGGCGCTGGATCTCGCCGCGCGCCTCGCCAGCGCGGACGCGCGCCCGTGAGCGGCCTTGAAAGCTTGCCGCCGCTGCGCGACGTTGTGCGGCGGCACGAACTGGCGCCCAAGAAATCGCTCGGCCAGAATTTTCTCTTCGACCTGAACCTGACGGGACGCATTGCGCGCGCCGCAGGTCCGCTCGAAGGCGTGACTGTGTTCGAAATCGGCCCCGGTCCGGGCGGGTTGACGCGCGCCCTGCTGGCCGCCGGCGCGCGCAAGGTCATCGCGATTGAACGCGACGAACGCTGCCTTGCCGCGCTGGCGGAAATCGCCGCCGCATGTCCCGGCCGGCTGCATGTGAAGGCGGGCGACGCGCTGGAGGCGGATTACGCTGCGCTCGCCCGCGCCCAAGGAGACGGCGGGCCGATCCGCATCGTCGCTAACCTGCCCTACAATGTGGGCACGCAATTGCTCGTCAATTGGATCGAGACGGAGTCCTGGCCTCCCTTCTGGGAACGCATGACGCTCATGTTCCAGCGCGAGGTCGCCCAGCGCATCGTCGCCACGCCGCGCGAGCGCGCAGATTATGGCCGCCTCGCCGTGCTATGCGGCTGGCGCACGAAGGCGCGCATTTTGTTCGACGTTCCAGCCGCTGCTTTCACGCCGCCGCCAAAAGTGACCTCGGCGATCGTTGAACTGGAACCAAGGCCTTCGCCTGAACCGTGCGCGCTCGCAAGCCTCACGCGTGTGACGCAGGCCGCCTTTGGACAGAGACGCAAGATGCTGCGCCAGTCGCTCAAGACGCTCGGTCGCGACCCGCTGCCGCTGCTGGCTGCGGCGGGCCTTCCCGAGACTGCGCGTGCTGAGGAGATAGACGTGGCGAGTTTCGTGCGGCTGGCGAACGCCTTCGCCGCGGGATAAAGCGATATTGCGCGCTGACGGCGATCCACTAACATCGCCGCACGCGAAGGGAGGCGAGATTGAACGGGCTGACGCAAGAGGGGATGACGGCGACCGCGTCCCTGCAGGGCAAGACGGCTTTGGTGACGGGCGCGGCGCGCGGGCTTGGCGCGCAAATGGCGGGCGCGCTGCTTGAGGCGGGAGCTTGCGTCGTGTTCGCCGACGTCGACGGCGCGGTGGACGAGGCTGCAGCAAAAGCGCGCGAAGCGTCCCGTAACGTGAACGCGCAGGCTATGCGCTGCGACGTGTCGAGCCGGACGGATTGCGAGCGCCTTGTGCAGATGGCGACAGCCCGCTTCGGCGCCGTCGACATTCTCGTGAACAACGCCGGCAAGGGCCCCGCCTTCATGGAGAAAGCCCCGCGCAACAAGGGGCCCCGCTTCTGGGAGAGCGACCCCGACGCCTGGCGCGCGGTGATCGACACCAATGTGTGCGGCACATTTTATCTGTCCCATTACGCCGCGCCAGGCATGATCGCGCGCGGCTGGGGACGCATCATCAACGTCACCACGAGCCTGTCGACGATTCAGCGCGCAGCCAATTCGCCCTATGGCGTCAGCAAGGCGGCGATCGAGACTGAAACGTTGATCTGGGCGAAGGATCTCGCCGGAACGGGCGTGACGTGCAACTCGCTCATTCCGGGCGGCGCCGTGGATACGGATTTCGTCAGTCCCGCGATGCGCGCGGCGACCTCTGGCGACGGACGCGGATTGCTGCGGGCGGATGTGATGAACGCCGCCGTCGTCTGGCTCGCCTCGTCGCTGTCCGACGGGGTGACGGGCAAGCGCTACGTCGGCAAGGAATGGAACGCCGCCCTGCCCGCGCACGAGGCTGCGGCCGGCGCTCTGGAGCCGCCGGTGCTGCGCACGCCCGACAGGGCCTGACGATCAGAAGCGGTAATGCACGCCAGCGCGCAGCAGGTGCGTGTGGGTCTTCAAAACGGCCGAGCCCATCGGCGTCTGATAATTCTGGGCGCCGAAATCATAGCGCAACACTTCGCCGCGGACGCCGATGCTGCGGATCGGCGAATATTCGGCTCCCACGCCATAGGCATGACCGCGCACCGTCGAGCGATCAAGCCCGCTCGAGTCGCGCCAGGCCGTCGTCGCATAGGCGAAACCGAACGTGCCGTAGAGCGCAAGGTCCGCGAAGACATAGCCAGCGCGCACGCGCGCGGACGAGAGGAACTTCTGATCGAAAGCGGAGGATTGCAGCTTGCCGGAACTGATGTTCGCGGTGAGCGTGTCCACCTCCGCGCCGCCGATCAGCCGCCCAGCCTGAAACGTGTAGCCCACATGCGCGCCGAGCACATAACCGGAGGTGTTGACGCTTCCGCTGGCGCCAAGCCCCGCGCCAACGTCGACGCCCGCGTAGAGGCCGGCGAAGTCGCCTGCGCCACCCTGTCCTGATGTGGTGCGCGTATAATCATATCCGCGGCCACCCAGATCCGCCGCGTGGAGGGACTGGCCGACCAGTATGAGAAAAGCGCTGAGTGCAACTGTCTTACGCATCGTAACGCCATGGTTGATGAGCGTTGACGATACTATGCGCGCAGGTCTTTCGGCTGTTCCGCAAGGCAGCAGGGTGAATGAATCGTAAACGCGTCAGTGCAGAGGCGCGTTGGGCTGCTGCGGCGCGGGCTCGCGCGACATCCAGTGTGGCCACACATCCGAGGGCCAGCCGGCCGCGCGCGTGGCCGCGTGGAGAATGGAAAGCCACTGCCGCAGGACAAGCGTTGTGAACGTCATTCCGCGCGCAACCCCAGCGCCGTCCTTGAAGACGAGGCGAACGCCGGCGCCCCCGAAGGTCACGTCCACAGATTCCACCAGCAACGACACAGACGCGCCCTCCCGCGGGACCCGAGGCGCCGGCTTGATCACCGCGTTGGCGCGCTCCTGCTCAAAAGCGTTGAGCAAATCGGCGGCCGGGCTCTCAGCGGCCCCCTCCTCCAGACGGCTCGCGAGCACAGGAACGATGCGAGTGAGCAGCCGCTGCGTCAGCCACAATTCCACGCGCGATCCGTCCTTATCTTCGCCAAGAAGAAGGATGCGGTCTTCAACCTCGCTGTATTCCGTGGTGATGCGCGACAGGTCTGACGTCATCATGGCAGTTTATCCGGCTGAGCTCGCCAAGCCAACGCATGAGCGCTGCTTTTGGCGCCGTTCAGGCGCCTTGCGCGAACAAAACCCGCACACGCTCAAGATCGGTCGGCGTGTCCACTCCGGGCGCTGGCGCGTGATCGGCGACGTGCACGGCGATACCCGCCCCGTGCCAGAGCGCGCGCAATTGCTCGAGAGACTCGGAAAGCTCAAGCGGGGCGGGCGGAAGCTCCGGGAAACGCCGCAGAAAGCCGACGCGATAGCCATAAAGCCCGATATGGCGCAGGGGCGCGGGGGACGGGAGAGCGGAAACGCCGTTCGCAAAGCCGTCGCGCCACCACGGGATCGGCGCACGGCTGAAATAGAGGGCGCGACCAGCGGCGTCGATCACGACCTTCACCACATTGGGGTTGACGAAATCGGCCAGGTCAGCGAGCGGGGCGGCCAGCGTGCTCATCGCGCAATCGGCGCGCGTCGTCAGCAATTGCGCCACCGCGTCGATCTCAGCCGGATCGATCAGCGGTTCGTCGCCCTGCACGTTGACCACGCAGGCGTCCTCCATGAGCCCCAGAAGGCCGCAGGCCTCCGCAAGCCGATCGCTCCCGGAGGGATGGTCCACGCGGGTCATGATCGCCTCAATCCCATGCGCCGCGCAGGCCTCGCGAATGCGCTCATGATCCGTGACGACCACGACGCGGCTTGCGCGCGAAAGGCGCGCGCGCTGCGCCACCCGCGCCACCATAGGCGCCCCGCAAATGTCGGCCAGCGGCTTCTCTGGCAGGCGCGTGGACGCCATGCGCGCGGGAATAAGAACGGTGAAGGACGAGGAGGACATCAAGGAAACATCCTGTCTTTGCGATGAGGCGCAGAGGCCATGGCGGAGATCGACGTCATCATGACGCGCCCGGCAATCTCGGAAGAAGGCCGACGTCGCCTGCGGCGATGAAGTCTGGATTAAGGAGCGGCCGATCGAGCCCATACAGAAGCGGCGCGCCAAAAAAATCCGTCACAGCGCCGCCAGCCTCCTCAAGAACCGCCTGCCCCGCAGCGGTGTCCCACTGGCTGGTGGGGCCAAAGCGCGCGTAAAGATCGGCGCCGCCCTCAGCGATCCTGCAAAACTTCAGCGCGCTGCCAACCGCGACGAAATCATGAGCGTAAGGAAGTCGCGCGAGCCAGCTAGTCAATGCTTCAAGTCCGTGGGAACGACTGCCGACGATGCGCAGCGGTTGGCCTTCCGCCTTGCGTGCGCTCACGCGAACGGCGCCGCCATCAACGATTTTCCACGCGCCACCGCCGCGCATGGCGTAGAAGGTCTCGCCGAGCGCAGGCGCATGAACGACGCCAGCCATCGGACGACCTTCGCGCACAAAAGCGACGTTCACCGTGAACTCTCCGGTGCGGTCCAGAAACTCCTTGGTTCCATCAAGCGGGTCGACGAGGAAAAACTCGCCAGGGGCTCCGCCCCCGCTCGACTGGGATTCCTCCGAGAGGATGAACACGCCAGGAAAAAGCGACGTCAGGCGTTCGCGAATGAGGCGATCGGCGCGCAGGTCGGCTTCCGTCAGCGGCGAGGAATCCGCCTTGCTCCAGACGGCACCGCCCTGCTCATAGACCGCCATGATCTCCCGACCCGCCGCCTCGGCGACGTCGCGCAGGAGCTGGAGATCATCCGCCGCCAGGGGCGAGTGTGCCGAAAAGCGCATCAAGAATCCGGCTAAGGCAATCCCCGGGACATGTCAACTTGCCCCCGCTTGTTAGATTTCCAAGATTGTCAACGACATGCGGCCGGGCGATAAAAGCCTGCGCGCCGGATGGCCGTGCGCGCCGCCTCGCCGCAGATCTCATGATCACGCCATGTCAACAGCGCCCGTCCTTCTCGCCGCGACCCCAGCCCCCGCATCGACGGCCGCAACGCTTTCGGCCAATGTGTTCTTCCAGTTCTCGGAGAATGTGCGCGCAGGCTCGGGCCTGATCTCTATCCGGGAGAACTCGCCCGCCGGACGGCTCATTGAGAGTTTCGACGTCGCCACAAGCCCGCGCGTGCGTTTCGACGGCGCACGAATGATCATTGATCCCAGCGAGGATCTCGCGCCGCTCGCCACCTATTACGTGACCATACAATCAGGCGCCGTGCGCGACGTCAGCGGAGAGGCCTTCGCCGGCCTGACCTCCTATTCCTTCCAGACGCAGGCCCTGCCCTACTGGATCAACGCGCTCATTCCCGACAGCGTTGAGGATGGGAAGTTCACGCTCCTGCCCCCCAACAATCAATATTTGTACTCTTTTCCAACCACCCTGCCCGCTTATAACCAAAACCCCGACGACGCGCGCGGCTACGCCGCCTTCAACGCCGCGCAGATCGCCGCCGTCGAGTCGATGCTCGCCCTTGCGCCGACCATCGTGGATCTTTCTTTCCAGCGCACCAGCAACGCGACGCAACTCTATACGATCGCCTTCGCCAACAACGCGCAAAACGGAAGCAACGGCTGGGCTTATTATCCCAGCAACGCCTATACGGCCCACGACGTCTTCATTGATTACGACCGAAGCAATCTAAATCCGCAGCCTGGCCAATTCGTCGCCTCAACGCTCGTGCACGAATTGGGACATGCGCTGGGCCTCCGACATCCCTTCTCCCATGCCGACGCCAGCGGCGAAACCGAAGAGCCGCCGTATCTTTCCGCCACTGAAGACGTGTCCACCTGGACGATCATGACCTACGATACGTTGTCGCAGCATTATTACTGGGAGTTTCGTCCCCTCGACATCGCCGCGCTTCAATATCTCTATGGACCAAGCAGGACTGCTCGCACCGGGTCGGACGTTTATGAAGTCAGCGAGAGCGGGCCGAATTTCATTTGGGACGGCGCGGGCGTCGACACGCTGAGCGCCGCCGGCGCGACCGCATCTGTCAACATGAGCCTCGCGCCCGGCTATTGGGGCTATGTCGGCGCCAAGGCCAGCCTCATCACCGCACCTGGACAGATCACTGTCAATTTCGGATCGCAAATCGAGAAGATCGTGGGCAGTCGTTTCTCCGACGTGCTCTACGGCGATGACGCCGACAATATGATGCTGGGCGGCGCCGGCGCGGACCGGCTGAACGGCGCAGGCGGCTCAGATTCCATCGATGGCGGCGAAGGCTCGGACACGGCCTTCTACGCAGAAGTCCGCGCGGACGCGCAGATCGCATGGGACAGGACAACGGGCGCCATCTCCGTCGCTATGACGACTGGGACCGACGTTCTCACCGCGATCGAACGCATCGACTTCGCGGACGGCGACTTCGTTTTTGATGTGGCGAGCGCGCGAGCGGCGGCCGCTTATCGTCTTTACGGCGGCGCGTTTGACCGCACCCCGGATGAAGGCGGATTCCGCTATTGGACGAATGTGCTCGATGCGGGCGTTGCCCTGCGGGACGTGGCGGCGACTTTCATCACGAGCCCGGAATTCGCCAGCCGCTATGGCTCGCTTTCAAACGCACGCTTCATCGATCAATTGTACCAGAACGTTCTGGGCCGGCTCGGCGACACGGGCGGAACGGCGTTCTGGAATGAGGCGCTTGACACACGTCGCGGTTCGCGCGCCGACGTACTTGTGGAGTTCACCCAATTGCCGGAATATGTCGGCCTGAGCCTCGCCGACATCCAGAACGGCTACTGGGTCGTTTGACAGAGCTTTCTCAGGTCTCGTCCTTATCAAGACCGAAGTGGCTTTGCACAATTTCGGCCCCCTGCATAAGCGTGTTGAGCGAAAGGTGCGCATAGCGCTCAGTCGTGCGCACATCGGCATGGCCGAGCAGCTTTTGCACTTCATAGATCGAACGGCCGCCATTCACGAGGGCGCTCGCATATGAATGCCGAAGATCGTGCAACCGAACGTCCTGCAGGCCGGCGCGCCTGCGCGCGGCGTCCCACCCGTGAAACAGATCGCGAAAAGGCTTCCCCGTTTTCGGATTAGGGAACACATAAACGCTGCGCCGTAATTGTGAACGTTCGATGATTACCCGCGCATCGTGCATCATTCGCACCGCGCCCTGCGACAGGGGCACGTGACGTGGCTTGCCCGACTTTGACAACGGGATAGTCCAGGCGCCGCTCTCCAGGCGCACGTCTTCCCATCGCATCGATGCAGCCTCGGACTTCCGGGCCCCTGTCAGAAGCAGAAAGCCCACGAAAGGAAACAGCATCTGGTTTTCGCTGAGCCTGAGCGCGGCGATGAGATCGCTGGCTTCGCGCGGCGTAATGAAGCGTTCCTTACGCGCATGATCGGGAAGGTTCTTCACGCCGCGCGCGGGATTACGCTCCATGCCGACCACTTCCCATTCCACGGCCTTCGACATTGTGGCCTTGAAAAGGTTTAGCGCTCGGTTGACCGTTCCCGGCCTATAGCCGGCAAGACGCATAGAGCGCACCCAATGCAAAATCTGCGCTTTGCTGATCTGAGACATCGGCGTTGCGCCGAAGGCTGGCAAAATATGGCGCCGAAGGTAAGACAGCTCCTGCGCGAGGCCCCGATGCGAGCCCGCCGCCTCCGGCAGATAGCAGCGCGCGATGTACTCCTCGTAAGCCGCCCCGGCCGCCAGAGCTATGAAAGGCGCAGCGCCTTGCATTGACCGACGCTCGCGGCTCTCGCCTCCACTCATACGCCACTCCTCTGCTGACCAGAGCTGAGGCGAGCATCCCGCGAAACGGATAAATCCGCCACGCATGGCTCGACAACGCAGCCATGCGCTTTTTCATGAGCGCCGGCCCAAGAAATCTCATAATCGAAACTCCATTCTTTGAGATTGCATCGCAATAACTCCATTTAAATCAATTATTTCCAGACAGCCCATTCGCAAGGGTCAAACAGGCGCCCATCGCAGACGCTCTGCGAGAGGGGCCGGTGCGCGTGCGCGTGTTTCCCACGTCCAAACTTCCAAAGCAGGGAATGTTTTCTCTG
>Ga0315903_10001771_pt1 | contig 32706 bp, 38 predicted proteins | sample LakEriMetagenome_7_FD_203524 | JGI IMG/M metagenome (GOLD analysis project Ga0315903, IMG submission 203524) | Freshwater fungal communities from buoy surface, Lake Erie, Ohio, United States - Buoy 2 MA119 | ecosystem: Environmental > Aquatic > Freshwater > Lake | place: USA: Lake Erie, Ohio...
ATGACCTGCGCTTCCTGGACCCGGAGAATGTCGTGGTGGGTCTCACGGCGAACGGCAAGGCGGTGGATGATGCCACGGGGTTCACCGTGTACACCCAGATCCGACGGGCTGCCTGAGGGGGTACGTCCCCCGGGTACGTCTATACACTAGTACGTCAGCATATACACTCTAGGAGCTACAGCATGCGATATTGTTTTCGGTGTAAATCAGAAATCCCAGCAGAACGGTTGGCAGTATTGCCTGAGACGCAGACCTGCGTGGCATGTAGTGGTGTGCAGCAGTATGTGGGTGCCATGGTGTTTGACCATAAGACCGCGCCGCGCCTAGTATATGTGCGTCCAGAGAACAAGGAAGCCGTCCGTCAGCTCGCACGTTTCGCCACCCGAGCCAGGAACTAATATGACCTACATGCATGAGCTTTCGCAGTTTTTCGTTTTATCCGGCATCCTATTCTGGGGCCTTGTAGCAGGCCGGGCGATGATTTGGCTGCTCGAGCGATGGGACAGGTAACCCCCTGAGGATCGCGCGAGGGGACACGTAGGGGTTGCAGCAACCCGGGTATGGAAATCTCTAGTCATTTTGGTTGCAGAGGACGGGGATAAACCCCATATACATGTACCGCTCTTTCTCCACCCGACCATGGAAAACTCCCATCTTTTCCAAACCATTTCCATGAAAAATTTTTCTGCGCACATCTTGACTTGCTACACTTTTTCTGTTATATTTTACTATCATCTATAACATCCACTTTTTCACGAGGTTTCCATGGTGCGTTTCACGAAAAACATTCTGGTAACTCTGTCTCTTCTCTTCATATCGGGATGTTATCCCTATCTTATTGTGTCACCCAACATGTCAGGATACATTGTGAGAGTTGAAGCTGACACAGAATATGATGTCTACATCACTGATGCTTCGGGGGGCCATGCTCATACGGGCTGGGCTGATGTCGGGATTCGTGTCCATCCCCCGGCATGCTGGACAGTGAGAAAGCGGAGAATCGGGGGCATGATTCGAGCGTTTGGAACATATAGTGATTATCATCGAGGGAGTAATATGCATCCGCGCTGGGATGACCAAGCCACCACTTCTGCCTATGGCACCGTTCGGGGGTGTATGTGATGCGACCACAACGGAAAAGCTATGTTTACACCGCCTATACTCAGAATTACCAATTTTCCACCATAGTGGTAGCCCCGAGTTTGAAACAGGCGAGAATGGCGGGATATCGTGAGGCGAAGTTGGTGATGGGATCTCATGCCAGAATTGCTCGGGATGATGTGCGAGAGGAGAATAAATAGTAGGAACCTCTTGCCCCACCTGCCATGAAAGCTCTCTCATTAGTGGAATTGAAGAAACGAAACAACTTGGACACGTTTCTAGAGAAATGGAAAGCGGGCGAGAAGTTCACATTCCTAGCGGGATCTGAGAAAGCATTACCGAAATATACTGCCGCGTTTGCTAAATTGTTACGAGATGCCGTGGCAGGGGATGCCGCAGCAAAAAAAGCCTTAGGTACAGAACAAGGAAGAAAAATCATTCCCTTGACATCGTTGGCAAAAACAGCCGAGTTTGGCGGCAGTGGTGGCGGCAAGCAAGTCACGGGGAGTGTGAAATATGGACGATTATCCGCCTTGAAGTTGTCAGAGTTTGACACTTCCGCCTTTCTCACCATCTCGACACCATTTGCGTCAGGCAAGTTGGTGACCACTATTAAAGAAGCCTCGGATGTGAAAGCCGTGTCTGATTTCAACATGGCGTTGGATAAAATTTTAGATGATCCAGATGGGATGAATTTAACTGTGGCAGGATTTCGTTTCACCAACATCATTGGATGCATTCCTGTCACGAACGGAGAACCCAAGGCGGATTTGGTGCTTGTGAAAATTGATAACAAAAAGCATCGCTTGATCCCTGCCGCCTTTATTTCGTATAAAATGGGGACCAACGCCAAAGGCTTTCAGAACTATTCGGGATTGTCGGACAAAAGCTCACCTGAAATTTTCAAACATAAAGAAACAAAACAATTCTATAAAACATTGGAATCCAACAATAAAAGAAACGTCACCACGGATGCCTATCAAGTGATTAAAGATAAAATGATTATTGGAAAATCTGTCTGGGGTATGGATTACGGCAGTGCTGAATATCATGTGGATAATGTACATTTTCTGGCTCAAGGCGAAGTGTCCATTTCTGGCGGTCGAGTCACCTATTCACATGTTCATAAAAATGGTGATTTCAATTTCTCCAAGGAATATCAACCCGTGTTTGGTGCACGGAGAACCACAGGCAGAAACAATCATGGCCCGGATGGCATCTATGTCACAGGATATCGCATTGGTATATTCCCCAGAGCCTATCGGACTTCATGGTTATCTGACACTTGACATTTTTTCAACACCGTATATATTTGTTATAGGAGGATAACATGAACATCATTATAACAGAACCAGCTCTCATAGAATTGCGCGCGAACAAAGAACAAGAAATACAATATTTTCGTATTGGTGTCCTGCCTGGCGGCTGTTCAGGCTTCAAGTATAGTTTATCCTTGGAGTCCGAGGCTGCTGAAGATGACATTATTATAGATACAGCCGATGATGTGAAAATCATCGTGGATCCATTTTCAGGACAATATCTTGATGGGGTGGAGTTGGGATTTATGAAAACATTAACAGAAGCAGGATTCACATTCAAAAACCCGAATGCCACTGGCAAGTGCGGGTGTGGGACCAGTTTTAGCGCCTAACCAGGAAATATTATGCTTCGACATGCAGATGTAGTGATTGATTTACAAGCCGGTGATACAGGAAAAGGAAAAGTAGCACATCACTTGGCACGAGAGAATAAATATGGTGCTGTGATTCGCTATAATGGAGGCGCTAATGCCGGCCATACCATTTATCATGAGGGCAAGAAAATTGTCACTCATCAAGTTCCGGTGGGAGCGTTTTATAACATTCCTTGTATCATCGGGCCTGGGTGTGTGGTGAACTTGATACAACTTCATAATGAAATGACCATGTTGAGGGAACATGGGTTCACAGTACGGTTATATATTGATAAACGTTGTCATGTCACCACTGAAGAGCATTTATCTGAAGATGGTAAGGACATGAAGATTGGCACCACCCGCCAAGGCATTGGCCCTACCTATCGTGACAAGTATGCTCGTACAGGAATGCGTATAGGAGATTTGGTGAAATATGCTGATCCCAGTCTCCCGTATGAATTAATTGACATTTATCAATTTCTATATGGAAATCCCGTAAGCAATCTTGATGTATTGCTTGAAGGCGCCCAGGGATTTCAAATTGATATTGATTGGGGGGATTACCCGTATGTTACTTCCAGTCATTGTACTGTAGGAAGCGTGGCGTTAAACGGCGTGGCACCCAGATACTGGAGAAATGTGTATGGTGTCATGAAGGCATATGAAACATATTCTGGATTCAAGACATTTAATAATGGTCATGAAAACGCGCGCGCACAAATCATCTTGGATAAAATTCAAGAGTTAGGACAAGAATTTGGAGCCACAACAGGAAGAAAGCGACAAGTTCGCTGGTTGGATCTTGACGGCGTAATTCAAGCCATGTATATTAACAACATCACGGATGTTATCATTAACAAAGTGGATGTGTTGGACATGGTGGGCACGTATGGAGTTTTTGCACGTGGAAAATTTCATGAGTTTAAAACCCCTAATGGATTCCGTGGTTTTGTTGAAGACCATCTTAGCACCTATTATAAACCTGTGTTGAATAGCATCACATGGTCCACTTCACCGGAGAAAATATGAGAATTTTAGTTATGGGATTGCCGGGGTCTGGGAAAACTACCCTGGCCAAGGTATTAGCAGAAAAGTTGAATGCCGTGTATTTCAATGCCGACGAAATCCGTAAGCAGTATAATGATTGGGATTTCAGTGCTGAGGGTCGTCTCCGCCAAGCGGAACGAATGAATAATTTAGCTTGGATAGCCGAGGATTATGAGAAGTGGTCAGTTGCAGATTTCGTATGTCCTACTGAGGATACACGAAGAAAGTTTGATGCAGAATTCACTGTATTCATGAACACCATTTCTGCCGGAAGATTTGAGGATACCAACAAGGTGTTTGTTCCCCCTGCATGCCCGGATTTTGAAATCACAGAATTTGGAGATGTAGATAAACAAACGGATGATATTATTGCTCGCATAAACTCTGGTCCTGAGTTCACAAGCAACCGTCCTACGGGTTTGATGATTGGACGGTTCCAACCTTTCCATGATGGACACAAAAAGTTGTTTGAAACCATTCTAGAAAAAGAAGGACAAGTATTAATTGCTGTTCGTGATACTCATGGGTTAGATGAAAAGAACCCATTTAGTTTCAGTAAGGTGGCACGCGGCATTCATGCTGCTTTACGGGAATATCAAAATAAATATCAGATAATTCAAATCCCAAACATTACAGGAGTATATTATGGGCGAGATGTGGGGTATAAGGTGGAACAAATTCATCTCGGTGCGGAGATTGAGAGCATTTCTGCGACTGATATTAGGAAGAAGATGGCTGAGCAATCGGACACTACTAGTTAAGGCTGTCATTTATCGTTTCTTTTCCGTTACAGTAACATTTTTAATTACGTTTGCTGTTACTGGTAGTTTTGATATTAGTTTAAATATTTCCATACTTGACTTTATAGGAAAGACTGTATTATATTACATCTTTGATATAAGCTGGAATAATTTTATAAGGAAATTATGAAGCCTACCGGATTATTTTTTACTGGGGGTGTTGAAAGTACACTGCTCCTGTATCAATTATCTAAAACTATAAGTAAAATAAATTTATATACGATAACTAACCCGTACATAAATTTAAATAGAATAGAAACCATAATAAATTATGTAAATGGAATATGTTTTGTGAAGAATGTAACTCCATTTTTAATACCTTGGAAAGAAAGTACCGGAGAACGCACATTCATTAGATGGGCTCAGCATTTAGCATCAGTTGAATTAAATGCATTATATATAGGTAGTAATGAACACATGGATCATTTACCTAAAAGGCAGTATGTTGAACATAAAAAAATCGTAATACCTTTTAGAGATTTAAAAAAAGATGAGATAGTAAAAATGTATATAGAAAATAATTTGTTAGACTTGTTATTTTTAACTCATAGTTGTTTTTCTGATAAAAATCTCCATTGTAATACTTGTGGGGGTTGTGTAGAAAGACGGTGGGCGTTTGAAAGGAATAATTTATATGAGTAATGGAAAAGGAGATAGCCCAAGACCGTTAAGTGTTGATAGCGAAACATTTGCCAATAATTGGGAAAGAATTTTTAAAACTGAACAACTGAAGGCTTTAGCTGAATTAACTCGTATACAAGAGGAGTTAGGATTATATGAACTTGACGCATTCGAACGAAGTAAGAATAACGCAGGAGAACATCCAAGAATTGATGAAGATGGCAACCGAATTGAGCAAGAACCATGTTGAAGCATTAAAGGAACAATGTAACCGTCAGGGAGTAAATTATGCCACATCCACATAAGAATCGACCACGAACTGGTCGTAGAAAGATTGGTAGCAAGAAGCGTAAGGCTCGCCGTAATAGGAAGAAGTAGTTGACAAAAGTGGTATATATGATTATATTATATTATGACTAACCAGTGAGGATATATGCCACATCGTGTCGGTTACTGTTGTATCAATAACACACTAAGTAAGCAAAAAGTTACCACCGGGCGGACTTTGCGCCAAGCCTCATTTCTTCAAGATAATGGTTTGGTGCGAACGTCCGCCCTAACTTTGCTAAACACACAGGATCTTATCACCATATTGAAGTGGAATGCAGAAAATGGTGTGGAAGTGTTCCGTATTGGTAGTAATATTTTTCCTTGGAACTCAGAATATCACATTCTTCAATTACCCGATTTTGAGGTAATTAATGAGTTGTTGTTTCAGGCAGGTGAGATTATCAAGGAAACAAAAATGCGGGTGAGTTTTCATCCGGATCATTTTGTGAAGTTGGCTTCTTCGAAGCCTGAGGTGGTTCGTAGGAGTATTCATGATTTGAATCATCATGATGACATTTTCACTATGATGGGCATTCCTGCCAATCATTACTATCCACTTAACATTCATGTGGGTATGAATTACTCAAAAACCATCATTGATAACTTTTGTGAACAATTTGATAAGTTGAATGATACAACAAAAAAGCGTCTGGTAGTGGAAAATGACGACAAAGCCAACTCATTTTCTGTGCGACAACTTCATGAGGAGATTTATGCGCGGATTCATACGCCTATTACCTTTGATTATTTTCACCATACTTTTCACCCTGATGGTTACTCGTCCCAGGAAGCCGCAGAAATAGCAGCCTCTACCTGGGATTGTACTCCATTGTTTCATTATAGTGAAAGTAAGAATCTAAATGAAAATGTTGATGGTAACCCGCGCGCACATTCAGATTATGCATTTAACAAGATTGACGATTACGGGCTAAATATAGATATAGACCTCGAAACAAAGGCAAAGGAATTATCATGGAAAAAATATCAGGAACTCGTGTAACGTGGTATCGTGATACCACAAATAAAAAAATCGGCGGCATATGCAGTGGGTTGAGCGATATATTAGATATTGATGTAACAATTGTTAGATTTGTATTTTTCATGTTGTGGTTCACTCCAGTTCCTATCATCACTGCCTATCTTGTTGCTTGGTTTATAGTCCCCAAGAAAGGAGATGTATATGTTGGAACTATTACTAATGCTACAACTACTAACACCCCCAGTAGTAAAGAACTTCTTACCGAGCGCAGGTAAGCGGGACACTACACAAAATTATATTGTAATTCATAACGATGGTGGAAATTTTGGTGCTTCGTTTACGCGCCGAGTGTTACGAATCCGTGGTTTAGCATATCACTATTTTATTTCTCGTGATGGCACCATACATCAATTCATGGATTTAAAAAATATTGCCGAACATGCGGGAACATCAAGATGGAATGGCTTGACTGGCTGGAATAAGTTTAGTATAGGAATATGCTTGCAAGGTCGTGATAATATGACTTATACCAATCAGCAGTATGAGAGCTTGAAAAAATTAGTGACTTATATTAATATAAGATATCCGGATAGCAAAGAAAAACCTATCCTCACACATGCTACTATTGCATATCCACGGTTCAGAAAATCTGATCCTGGAATCAACTTTGAATTATGGAGAATACATCATGACACTACCTACATCCCCGGAAGATAAGCTCAAACTCCTTGGAGCATTAAAGGACATTTCAGCATCCATGGCAAGAATGGAAGCAGAACGAGACATGTTGAAGGAAATCAAGAAGGATATTTGTGATGATTTGCAGCTAAATAGAAAAGTACTAAATAAGTTGGCAAGAACTTATCATAAGGGTAACTTTAGTGAAGAGCAGGAACTTCACAAAAACTTTGAAGATTTGTATGAAACTGTGACCAAGAAGGTTGGGTGATGGATATAAAATTAGATTTTGATGATGTCTTAATTGTTCCACAATTTTCTGACATCACTTCCCGTAGTCAAGTAGATTTAGTTACTACAATTGAGGGTAAATGGGGGTCCAGTATTACTGGAGTTCCTATTGTTGCTGCTAACATGGACGGTGTCGGTACATTTTCTATGTGTGCCGCATTAGCTAAACATCAAGTATTTACTGCTATCACAAAACATCATAGTGTTGAACGTTGGGATTATGCCATGAGGTCGGGGAATCCTGGTGTAAAGGATTTCGCTTTCATCACTATTGGCATGTCGGATGAAGATTTACACAAGGCAAAAGTTATTTCTGAACTAATGCAACATTATTATGGTGATGTTACTGTCAAGGTAGTTATTGATGTGGCTAATGGTTATATGAATCCTTTTTATGATTTTATTAGAAAAACAAGAATTGTTTTACCGAAAGCCTTTATTATGGCAGGAACAGTCACAACTGCTGAAGCAACTAAGCGAGTTATCAAGTCCGGTGCTGATTTAGCACGTGTAGGCATTGGTACAGGAGCTGTGTGTACTACTCGGCGAATGGCAGGAGTGGGATTTCCCCTGTTTTCCGCACTGGCCGAGTGCGCCGAGGCCGCAGATGAAGTGTCTGGAAGTGTGCAAAGTGATGGCGGCTGTGTTTTTCCTGGCGATTTTTCAAAAGCATTTGGGGTTGGAGCCCAAATGGTGATGGCCGGTAGTATTTTTGCTGGTCATGACGAGTCAGAACAAGAAATACACGATGGAAAAGTCACTTTTTACGGGATGAGTAGCCATGCAGCCCAGAAAAAACACAACCAAGTGAAAAATTATCGTGCTTCCGAGGGCAGAATTGTTCAAATTCCCTATCGTGGACCTGTGGAAAACACAATTTCCGACATTTTAGGGGGCATTCGTTCAACATGTGCCTATGTAGGTGCAAAAACCATTGAAGAATTACCTAAAAAAACACAATTTGTTCGTGTTAACAATCAAATTAATCATTCACTAGAAAAATATACTATAAAAACATGATTATTTACTTCGAAAAAGAAAAAAATCACATGATTGTAGCTCCTTATAAGTGCGGCAGTCAATATTTAAACATGAATAAAGAAGCTTTTAATCTGGAAATTTATACTATGCCAGACATTGTAGATTTTTCCGCATATCTTGATGAAGATAATGCGTTTAATACAATGCGTAAAAAAGTTCTCAGAAAAACCTATCTATTTAAATCTTCAATTGAAAGATATTTGTCTTTCATTAATACGTTAGTGGTCACCGCAGAAACAAGAGATGCATATTTTTGGGAAGTGGCGTATAAGTACGCCACGGAAAATTTAAATGTGTATTCAGATTGGCATATTATACCGCATAATTTTTATTTTGATACTAGCAAAGAAAACATGGATGAGTACGATTTTATTGATTCTGCAAAAGATTATTCAAAGTGGATATATTTAACTTTTGGTGTAAAAACTCCTTCATATCAAAATATGATGCGTATTGTTCCTGTGCAAGGGTTAAATTTTTATTATGCTATGAAAACCTTTCAAATTTTAGAAGAAACTTATTCATGCGAAAAAATATTCCAAAACAAAATTTTACATTTGAACCCATTATGAAATACCTAGACATTTTAGTAGATTATCTTTATAGCATTTTAATGAAATACAAAGTCAAAAGGAATTTTAAAAAAATGAAGGAGCGAGATCCTTTCATATATCCCTAATTATGCTTAATCCAAATAGGTTTATACAATGGATAAATGTAATACGAGAGGAAAAAGGATACTCACAATACCGTATTCTAGAAAATTTTTGGGCTAGCCAAATTAATAGTAAATATTGGTTATTAGAAAATTTAAAAAACCATTGTAGAATCGGGAAAAAGTCCTCCATTTATATTTTTGGGGGTTGGTTCGGTATATTAGCACAACTTATCCGTGATAATTATCCTCAAACAACCATTTATAGTATAGATTTAGATGAAGAGTGTGTTTATTATGGGAATCGGTTGTCATTAAAAAATGACCGTATAAATTTCATTGTTGACAATATGGAAAATTTTAATGATTTTTCTAAAAAAACTTCTTTAATAATAAATACATCTACGGAACATATAACGCAAAAAACTTTTGATACATGGTTGTCTAAAGTTCCCACGAATGTCCCTATAATTTTGCAAGGAAACAATTTTTATGATTGTGAAGAGCATATTAGATGCTCTTCGTCTTTAGAAAATTTTTTAGAAATGAATAAAATGGATCAAATAGTATTTAAAGGTTTATTGAATTGTACAGAATTTAACAGATATATGACTATAGGTTATAAAACATGAGTGATTTAGAAAGAATAAAAAATACTTTACCTGTAATTAATTCCATTAGCCCAACATTCTGTTTAGCTAAATGGCATCACTCGCAAATTTATCTTCAAACAGGACATACACATAGTTGTTATCATCCACCGCCACATAAAATTCCATTAGAGGGTCTAGACTCTAATCCTTCATTATTACATAATACTCCTATTAAAAAACAAGAAAGATTGTCAATGTTAAAAGGAGAAAAACCTTCTGGGTGTCAATATTGTTGGAACGTAGAAAAACTCGGAGAGGATTATGTGTCTGATAGGCATATAAGAAATTCATCTATTTACACCAAAGAAAGATTGGATGATATTCTTTTGCATGGTGCGGATTACAATATTAATCCAGAATACATAGAACTTTCTTTTTCCAATCAATGCAATTTTAAATGCGGTTATTGTCATCCTACTGCAAGTTCTAGATTCAATGCTGAAATACGTGAATTTGGTCCGTATGATTCTGTAAAAAATCATCGGTTAGAGCCTACTGGATATACAGTTTTTGAAAATGAGGATGAAAATCCTTATGTAAAGGCTTGGTGGGATTGGTGGGACAAAATGAAGCATACTCTTAATATATTACGTATTACAGGCGGCGAGCCTTTGATGCATAAAAGCACCTGGAATCTTTTAGATTCTTTGGATTCTGAGCCATTGCCACACCTAGAATTAAATATGAATAGTAATCTAGGTGGTAAAAATGAGTGGGTAGAAAGGCTAGGAACCACAGTGTCACGTTTAATAAAACAGAAAAAAATTAAACAGTTTAAATTATGGACTAGTATAGATACATGGGGACCAAGAGCGGAGTATATTAGAACTGGGTTAGACCTGGCGGTTTGGGAACAAAATCTAGATACTTACATTAAAACTACTAAGTCTCCTATCACATTTATGTGCACATTTAATATTTTATCTGTGACCACATTTCCGTTACTCCTAGAAAAAATCCTAGAATGGAGAGCAAAATATGATGAATTTATACCTGTTATTAATACATTAGACCCTACAGAAAGAAAAATAAGATTTGATACTCCTTATTTGAAAGAGCCACTACAGTATGATATGAATATTCTTCCTTTAGAAGATTATCTACCGTATATGGATAAAACCTTAGAATTTTTGAAAAATAATATGGATGATAGTGATGTAACAAAATTCTCTAGCTTAGAATATGAGAAATTCAGAAGAGTAAGAGATTATATGGCATCTTCATCTGCTAATGAAAATTATTCAATTACTAAAATAAAGGAAGGTAGAGCAGATTTTTATAATTGGTTCTGTGAGTTTGATTATCGAAGAAATACAAATTTTCTAGAAACTTTTCCAGAAATGATAAATTTTTGGAAGATGTGTGAACAAGAATCTTTGCTTAGAAAAATAGGTTAACACTCACTCTTCTAAAAGATAAAATGATTATAAATCTTTGTTACGAAAGTTACGAAACTAATAGTAATCTGTTAGGGTTTTCTGAAAAAACTCCTTCAGGAAACCCTATAACTCACGCATCTCCATTAGTTACTTTAATGCAGGCAATTTCAGATTTGAAAGGATATAATAATTATTATCATCCTAGAGAAATTATTTTTAATAAAATTACACCTGAAAATACGGATTCAGTAGATAAGTATATAATACCTATCGGTGTTTCTCATGGTCCTGATGATTGGGCTAAACCTGAGTTATTTTCTAACTTACCAGAAGTTTATTTGAAGGACCTTCGAAATAAAAAAGCTATGCTAGTTATAGACCAAAGTTTAGAAGGATATCATCAAGATTATATTTGGGAATTTTTTCACAGTCAGTGTAGTTTATATGAATTAAATCCGCGGTGTATTTTTTATGTGACAGGTAATATGATGACAGGATTACACTATCATGTGTGGTGTGATTCTAGAAATATTAGTTATGATAGTAGAATAAGAGCTATAGGTTATCCACATTTTGAGCATGTAGTTTATTATGATTCTATTAAAAGAAATCAAAGTGATACTCCTCTTCCTACTTTTGAAAAACATGTGTCTTATAAAAAAGAGCACGTTGAAAATATCAAAACCTTTGCGTGTTTAAACAAAAGACAAAGACAGCATAGAGTATGGATGTTTGTAAGATTGCTCGAAGAACAACTATTGGATTCTGGTTTAGTTAGTATGAATGATTATGGAAGACATGTTCGCTCATGGGAAGGAAAAGAATTAACCAGAGAACAGATTGAAAAATCCAGTGAAATTCTTCCAAAATTGGTTTATGAAAAATCAAATAATGAATTAAACGATTTACACTATATTCATAGATTTAATGATGATGTTTGTTTGGATACATTCTTTTCTATAGTTCCAGAAGCTGCATGTGGAGATAAAGAAAAATCTGTTTTTTTGAGTGAAAAAACCTTTAAGCCTATATGTTGTTCTACTCCATTCGCAATATGGGGCGGAAAATATTCTTTAAAGGAATTAAAAAAATTAGGTTATAAAACTTTTCATCCTTTTATTGATGAGAGTTATGATACTATGGACACATGGGATCGTTTAGAAGCTTTAATAAAAAATACTAAAAAAATTGATTCCATAAAAAATAAATTTGAATGGTTTGAAGGTATGCAAGATATTCTAGAGCATAATTTAAAGCAAATTGAAATAAATACAATAAGAAAAGAGCCGCCGGCCTTTTTAGAACTTGAACGTTATTACATACAATATTTTGGGTGAATTATGTGGAGAAAAAGTTATCCTGTTATTACAGAAGATTCAAAAATTGTTATAGGTCTTGGTGATAGTTTTACCCAAGGTCAAGGAGCAGTTCCCTGGAATATATGGGAACACTATGAATGGGACTTGACTGGTAATCACCATAAAGATTATTCTATTAATGTATATGAGTTGGAATATGAAGGTTCTTGGGTAAATCAACTATGTAAGAATCATATGCCTGGATGGACCCCGGTTAATTTAGGTCAACGAGGTTGTGGTAATAGAGCGGCAGTTAGAGATTTATATTATCATCCAGATTTAGGTTTAGAGAAGGCCAAAGAAAAAATAGTAATTTTTATGTTGAGCAGTATCAACCGGTTTGATTTTATATCTAAAGCTTTTAATGACCATCATCATTTTTATGCGATGTGGCCACATCCCTGGGACAAAAATGCTACTATGCCGTCTCTTTGGCAAGCATATCATGACCACGTATGGTCAGATTCTTTTGGAATTTTAGAATGTATTGGTAATATAAAGGAAGCAATGACCTGGTGTAAAGCTCATAATGCTAAATTTGCATTTGTAAATGCATTTGATATGTATATTACATATGAAGCATTTATACAAGGCTTTGCTCCTCATATAACAGATAGAAAGCAGCAAGAACAGTTCGTGAAATTAGTTGACTCTATACCTTGGGACAATTATATTATATTAGGAGATAAAATTAGTGTTATTGATTATCTGTTCGATTTAGAAGGTGAAAACGCTCGCTCTTTGAATTGGATGGAATGGTGTAATCAACATAAAGGAACTCCGCGCGGTATGTTAACACCATGCGGCCATCCCTCGGTATTAGGTCATAAAATCATTGCAGAACAAATGTATAAAAATTTACAAGCTTTTAACTTCATCTAATATGAATATTATCAATGGTGAAACTGTAAATAAAAAATTTCATTGGTTTCATCCAAAAAGTATTCTAGATAAAATTACTCCTAGATATAAAAATAAATTATTGCCTGGTTGGGTTGCAAAGTACTCTACAAAGCATTTTTTAAATAAAAGAGAAGAAGATGAATACATTTTTAATTTAAGTACACAACCAGAAGATTGGCACTACAGAACTAAAAAAGTAATTTACAATATTAATAGTGATGGTTATAGAACAGGAGAACTTTCTACACTAACACCAGAAATAATAAAAAATTCTATAATATTATTTGGTTGTTCTTTGACTTTTGGTTCCTCAGTTGCTGAAGATGAAACCATAGGTCATCATTTAAAAATGTTGACCGGTAAAAATGTAATAAATTTAGGAGTTCCTTCTAGTTCAATTTATTTTAATACAGTAAATTCTTTTTTGTTTTATAAATTATTTGGTATACCTTATAGTATTGTTTATATATGGACAACATTAGACCGTGATTTAATTTTTAACAAAACAAGTGTAGCGCATGTTGGACCTTGGAATTGCAGTGAGGTATCTACAAAATATACAGTAGATCCTATACAAACTAATTATTTTGATTCTTTTAATTATGATGAAATAAATGCTAATGCTAGAGGTATGTTTAATTCTATGATGGCTAAAAGCTTTTGGGAAGACAAATGTAAATTAGTTATGGGATCTTTTTTTGAACAGACAGCACATTTCACTAATTCCAATTTAGTTTTCTCTAATGATAAAAAGGCCAGAGACTTATTACATTCTGGTAGTGGTAGTAATTATAATGCTGCTGAAAAAATTGCAAAGTTTATGGGTGAGATATGAAAAGTTTTTATGATAGTAATGCCGATAAGGCAGAAAAACAGTTATCTGTAATTTCTAATAGCATGTGTTATGCTAAATGGGCACAAGTTTCTTTACACTTAACTAATGGAAGAACACACAGTTGTTATCATCCTCCCACGCATCCAATACCATTAGAATTATTGAAGGAAGATCCTTCAATATTGCATAATACACCACATAAAAAGGAAGAAAGAAAACTAATGTTGGCCGGCGAGCGCCCAGCCGGTTGTGAATATTGCTGGAGGATAGAAGATGTTGGGGGAAGAAGTGACAGAATTTATAGAAGTGGTGAGCCCTGGGCTCAAAATTCTGTTAAAGAAATACAAAAAGTTGGTGCCGAAGATAATATAGAACCAAGATATGTGGAAGTAAATTTTAATCAAGCATGTAATTTTAAATGCAGCTATTGTAGCCCCCATCTAAGTTCTACGTGGGAGGAAGAAATAAAACAACATGGTTCTTATAAAATACATGAGGGCGAACACAACAATATTTTTTATTTAAAACGTGATGGACTCATGCCATTAAAAGTATCTAATAGGGATAATCCATATGTAGAGGCTTTTTGGGAATGGTGGCCTAAACTATATAAAAATCTTGAAGTTTTTAGAATGACTGGCGGAGAACCATTAATGGATCATAATACTTTTAAAGTGTTAGATTACATCAATGAAAATCCAAATTCAGATTTAGAACTGAGCATTACTTCTAATTTATGTCCCCCGAACCAAGAATTATTACATAAATTTGTAGAAAAAATAAAAAAAATCGAAGAAATACATATTTGGAAAGATGATGAAAAATTTAATCCGAGTTCTGGTAATCATTGGTACGTTCAGCCTGCGTGTAAAAACGTAACCGTTTTTGTGAGTTTAGATTCGTATGGACAACACGCTGAATATATACGTCATGGTATGAATTTTAAACAATTGCAAAAAAATATTGAATATATTTTAAAAGAAACTAATCAAGTTAACATTACTTTTATTAATACTTTTAACATTTTAAGTTTACCTAAGTTTGATAAATTTTTACAGTACATATTAAAGCTACGAGAAAAATATTCTAGAGAAAAACAAGGAATTAAAAAAATTCCTATAATTGATCCTTGGTATAAACACCCAGATTTTATTTTAAATCCTAGACAGCGTATAGGATTTGATATTCCACTGTTACGATATCCTTTATGGCAGTGTATACAAATACTACCGCCTAAATATCATAAATATCTGGAAAAATCCATAAAGTTCATGAAAGAGAATAGGTCAGATGAAGTTAAACAAGATTTCCGAGGATTTAGAGACTTTGAAATTGATAAAGCTGAAAGAAATCTACAATGGATGAAGGAAGGTGCTAATATGAAACCTTCAGAAAAAGAAATTGCTTTAAAAAATTTAAAATTATTTTTTAAACAACATGATGAGCGCAGAAAAACTAATTTCACACAGACTTTTCCGGAATTAAAAGAACTTTTAGAGGATTAAATGAAAAAAAAACTACTAATTACATTGGGGTGTAGTTACACAGAGGGTGTGGGGGCGTATTCTGATGATATAGAAAAACCTTTAACTAAAAAAGAAAGAAAAAATGACCTTATACCACAAAGCATTTATCAATTGCATCGTCCAAATTTTCATAAAGAAGGATGGCCGATAAAATTACAAAAACTATTAGGGTATGATTATTGTATTAATAAAGGGCTTGGAGGATCTTCTACTTCCGGCCAAGCTAAAAGATTTATAGAAAAATTAGAGGATTATAAAAATTTACAAACTGAGTATGATATTTTTATTTTTTGGTTAATGACTTTTCCGTCTAGAATAAGTTTTTATACTGGAGGAAGAGTTACTGATTTATTATTAGGTGCAAATACCAATACTAAGTTTCAAACACATCCGTTAATGATGGAATATTTTACTTTCATAGAAAATCCAGACTTAGACATGTGCCTAGAACAAATTTTTTATGTCAAGGTGATAAATGAAATTTGTGAAAAATATGGTATGAATTTTCTTTATGGGGGTTTTAATAATTTTATAACTACTAATATACAACTGCTTGCGCCCGAGTTAAAAGATAAAGCTATTGATTCAGAATGGGATAGTTTATCTAAAAATTTAAAACCAGAACATTTGTCGGAAATTTGTGACCATCCTAATGCTAAAGGATACACTGTTATGGCTGAAAATATCTTTGAGAGAATAAAATCTCTTCATCCACACTTAGTAAATAGTGTGCCTGCTACAGATTCTTCTTGGATTTGGGATGGCAATGGAAAAGTTTATACAGCTCCTGACGAACTTTATACCAATAATAGGCCTCGCGTAAAATGAGTAATTTAATTTGGGGAGTTTCCGCTCCCGGTCATGATGCATCTATAACGGTTATAAAAGATAACGAAATATTATTTGCATCACAAAGCGAAAGATATTCTGGGTTAAAAAATGATCCTAATATAAACCTAGGCATAGTCAAAGACGCATTAAAATATGGTAATCCTGATTTAGTTATATGGCATGAAAATCCTTATTTAAAGTGTCTACGTGGTTTATATGCCGGGCAAGGATTGCAATTTCATAATCCGAAAAAATATCTAAGAAAATATGGTATTAATGCACCCGTTGAGTTCGTTGGTCACCATCACAGCCATGCGGCTGGGGGATATTACACATCTCCATTTAGAGAAGCAGCCGTTCTTGTAATAGATGCTATAGGTGAGTTTGATACTACTACTATATGGCATGGAAAGGGGACTAGACTACAGAAAAAAATGTCTCTCAAGTATCCGCATAGTTTGGGGTTATGGTATTCAGCTATGACACATCGAATTGGATTAAAACCTAACGAAGAAGAATATATATTGATGGGTATGGCAGCATACGGCGATCCATTAAAATATACTTCTATAATATTAGAAGATTTTTTTGATAGTAAAAAATTATTAAAGCTAAATCACAATCTTCATAGAGGATGTTCCTGGTGGAGACCAGAATTAAACACTGAACAAGACAAGTATGATATTGCAGCTGCAACACAATTCATATATGAACTTCATTTGCACGATTTATTAGATAAAACAAAAAAAATAACAAATTCTGATAATGTAGTATTAAGCGGAGGCTGTGCATTAAATTGTGTGGCGAATGAAATAGCTTTTAAGTATTTTAAAAATGTTTGGATTATGCCAAACCCAGGGGACGCTGGAAATAGTTTAGGTTGTGTTGCTGCTTTTCAGGAAGAATTTTTAAATTGGAAGAATCCATATCTGGGCCATGATATCGGTAATAGATACCCAAATGAAGTATTGATAGATACATTGTTAGAAAACAAAATTGCTGGTGTAGCTGCCGGCCGGTCTGAATTTGGACCAAGAGCTTTAGGTCATAGAAGTTTATTAGCAGATCCACGTGGAAATAATATAAAAGATATGGTAAATGTTATTAAACAACGACAAAAATTTCGCCCTTTCGCCCCTGCTATTTTGGCTGAACATGCTCATAAGTATTTTCATTTACCATGTAAAGACTCTCCCTACATGCAATTTACAGCAACATGTAAACATCCTTTAGAATTTCCTGCCATCGTTCATGTAGACGGAACATCTAGAGTTCAAACTGTCTCTGAAAAAGATTCACCAGACTTTTATAAATTTTTAAAATGCTGGTATGAAGAAACAGGTTGTCCAATGATTTTAAACACTAGTTTAAATATAAAAGGAAAACCCATGGTTAATACTCAAACAGATGCCATGGATTTTGAAAACATGTATAACATACCGGTATTATTTTAATATGAATAAAGTTGCGTTTATTGCGTGTGGTCTTTTACGAGAATTTTCATCCTGTTATCCTTCTTGGAACATTTTTGATTCCCAAGATAATTATGTTTTCACATGGGATTTAGATTATAAAAAATCTTGCCTTGAAAAGCCTATACCATCTATAACTAAAATTGAAGACCTTATAGAAGCTAAAGATAAAAAAATTATATTAGACTACCAGGTGTATAAAGATAATGGCAATATTAACCCTACTTTAAAGAGTCCTTTTCTATGGTCTTATGTGGAAGATAATATCTCATATGATTATGATTATGTTTTATTGACTAGACCAGACATGTATTTCTATAAGCGAAGATTTCCTACTTTAATACACCCGGGAGAAAATGAAATACAAGTTTTTTGTATAGATGGTCCTTTAATGGGAGATTATGTTTTTTTTATGCGAAGAAGCACATATAGTGTGTTTGTTAAGTATTTTTCAGACTATATCACAAAAAATGAACACATGCATATGATTCATCATCAATTAACAGATTTTTTTGATAAACATAAAAATTTCATTATAAATGATAATCTAAAAAAATTTTTCATGTGTGATATACGACGGCCTTCAGTGATTTTGTCAGCTATTGGTGAAGAATCTTTTATGTGTAATTTATCTGAGGAATTCAAAATTAGTTTTGATAGATGCAGGCCACCAGAAAGAATAGGTGTTCCTTACGAAATAGCATTATTATTAATTAATCCAACAATACTAACACCAAAAGAAAGAGACCTAGCATTACATAAACTAAATACACCAATCATTAATTATTCTCATAAGATTTTTGAAGCTGAATCCTTAGAAATAGGTTTGGACAAAATTAAAACTTATACTTATTTAACTGGGCGTACTTTTAAAGATATATTAACTGTTAATATGGAAGAATTAAATGTCTAAACGAGTTGCGTTTATTGCGTGTGGTCTTTTACGAGAATTTTCATCCTGTTATCCTTCTTGGAACATTTTTGATTCCCAAGATAATTATGTTTTCACATGGGATTTGGATTATAAAAAAACAGGTATTGATACTCGTTTAGAGTTATCGTCTAATGTAAAAACACAAGAATTATATAAAGCAAAAAAAGAAAAAGGAATTATTAATTACGAAATTTATAAGGATGAAAACAAATTATTATATAACCACAAAAATTCTTTTTTGTGGTCTTATGTAGAGGATAGAATCTCTTATGATTATGATTATGTTTTATTGACTAGACCAGACATGTTTATAAAGGTATTAGATGGTCACAGTTTTTCCTTTCCAAAGGAAAATGAGATACAAACTAATCATCTAAATTTAGAAGCAAGAATGGTCAGTGACACTATATTTTTTATGAGAAGAACTACCTATGCTTTATTTGCAAAAAAAATATTTACCTTTATAAGTTCTTATGGACCTGGTAGCATACATCATATTCTTACAGATTTTTTTAATAAAAATGCAGAATTTATTGTAAATAACAATTTACAAAAAAGTTTATTTTGTGAGATATATCGGCCATCTTTAGTAAATCAATCTTATACTCCAGCATTATTCCCATATCATATAGTAGAAACTACTAAACTATACTGGGATAAATTTCATAGGCCTGACCAACATGTGCATTATGACTTTGCAATTGTGTTGCTTAATAATACTATAGCTACACCTGATGAAAGATTTAATTTCTTGAATAGTATACAAAACCAATTAAACAAACATTACAATTTCAATTTCAATTATAAAATATTTGAGTCTAGCTCCAAAGAACTAGGAATAGATAAAGTTCTTAAATACACAGAAATATCGGATAAAAAAATCAATAAAATAGTGGTGTGTAATATGCAAACTGGTGAAATTGAAATGGTTTAATTAACCATTGACATCACCATTCTTGTACATTATATTTCATAGTAACTCAAGGAGGAACTATGGAATATATTTTTCGTGCCCTGGCTGGAACTACCAGTCGGTTAGAAAAGGAAGCCATTTTAAAGAAGCACGCTGATGAACCTAATCTCAAGCGAGCATTATTTCTTGCTTTAGATCCATATACGCAATTTTTCATTCGTCGCATTCCGCCTTACAAGACCGGCGTAATTAAGAGTAAACTTACACTTGAACAGGCACTCACTGAGCTTGAGAAACTTTCTTCTCGCCAGCTTACAGGCAATGCTGCATTTCAGCATCTACAATGGATTTTGGAATCATTACCTGCTGAAGATGCTTATGTTATTGAACGCATCATTGAGAAGGATTTGCGTTGTGGTGTTTCAGATGCCACTGTTAATAAAATTTTTCCCGGGTTGATTCCTACATATCCTGTCATGTTAGCATCAGGATATGAAGAACGACTCATGGATGCCATGAAATATCCCGCCATGGCGCAGTTGAAGTTGGATGGCATGCGTTTCAATGCTATTGTGGAAAACGGGAAGGTGACATTCCGTTCTCGTAATGGAAAAATTATTGATTTACTTGGTAACTTAGAAGAGGACTTTCAAAAGCTAGCTAGAGAAATTTCTAGTACCACCAAAACACCCAATGTTGTATTTGATGGTGAATTGATTGTGAAGGATAATTCTGGAATCATGAATCGTCAAAAAGGTAATGGTATTCTGAACAAGGCTGTAAAGGGGACTATCAAGGATGCAGAGGCAGCACTTGTTCACGCCACCATCTGGGATGTAATTCCGCTTGAAAGTTTCAAGATTGGTTTTTATAACAAGTATTACAAGGAACGTTTTGAGATGTTGGTGGCATTAGATTGGTATTTCATTGAAAAAATTTCTTTAATTACTACACAAATTGTGCAAAGTAAAGAAGAAGCACAGCAAGTATTTCAAGAATATTTTTCACGTGGAGAAGAAGGTATCATTCTAAAGGATTCCTGGGGATTGTGGGAGGACAAGCGTACCAAATCACAAATCAAGTTTAAAGGTGAGTTGGAATGTGATTTGTTGTGTGTTGATTGGCAAGAAGGTACAGGAAAGAATGTTGGCAAATTGGGTGCTCTTGTATTGGAATCCTCTGATAGTTTGGTGAAAGTAAATGTGGGATCTGGATTTACCGACGAACAGCGTGATAAATACACTAGAGAGAACACAGTAGGGAAGATTGTTGCTGTGAAGTATAATGCTCGTATTCAGGACAAAAAGACATTACAACACAGTTTATTTCTTCCAGTCTTTCTTGAACTTCGTGAGGATAAGGATCATGCCGATTCTGCATCTTCTATCAAGTAGGGGGATATATGGAGAAACATGAAGAATACTATGAAGAGTTGGAACGCCGCCTTCAATATTTTCGTACAGATATTGAAGAAGAATTAGACAATATTGAACGATTAGTATCAGGAAATGAATCTGCTGTGTTGTTGTTAAGTTGGGTTCGTGATGCTATTGCTCGTGTTGCAGAAAACTATGAAACATAAATAAAAATATGCCGACTTATGAATATCTCTGTGAAAAATGTGAGCATTATTTCACACAATTTCGTAGTATCTCAACCATGAATCTACCAGAGGAGGAACCTTGTCCGAACTGTAGTGAGGTAGCCGTCAAGAAAGTGATGTTGACTGCACCTGCTATAGGTGATGCTGTTCGACTCCGTATTCGACGACCCGATGGTGGATTCAAAGAGGTACTACAAAAGATTCATGAAAAAACTCCAGGTTCAACTATCAAAAATAATAGCAGTTTCATTTGATGAAATCTGTTTGGCTGTACTCCGGTGGGGCTCGCGCCTCCCCGGAGTTTTTTTACCTTTAACCCAACGAGAGTTGTATGTCAAGAAAGAAACGCCTCAAGCTAGTCTCGTCCGAAACGTACATTGTCCAAGAAGAACAAGAATCAAAGTATAAAGTACGATTAGCTGACCTCAAAGACATTTATCCCCTCACCTATAACCAAGAGACATTCTTCAATTATTATCGAAAAGGAAACAAAGCACTTCTCCTGCATGGCGTTGCAGGAACAGGAAAAACATACATTGCCATGTATAATGCCTTTCGTGAAATTTTAGAAAATTCAGAATATAAAAAACTCGTTGTTGTTCGTTCTGCTGTACCATCCCGAGATATTGGATTTCTACCAGGTTCAGAAAAAGAAAAAGTAGAAGTGTATTCATTACCATATCAAGAAATTTGTTCCGATTTATTTCCTCGTTTTGGAGACAAGGCCTATATCAAGCTCAAGGAACAAAGTCTCATCAATTTCATGGTGACATCTTATGTGCGTGGATTAACTTTAGATAATTGTATCGTGATTGTCGATGAGGCACAAAATATGACGGATATGGAATTGAATAGTATCATGACTCGTGTTGGTCAAAATACAAAAATCATTTTCTGTGGAGATTTCCGGCAAACAGATTTAAATAAGCGTCATGACATGTCAGGATTAAAGCAATTCATGGCAATTGCCAACCATATGCCGTCATTTCGTCATGTGGAATTTGATGTGGAAGACATTGTTCGTGGACCATTAGTCAAGGAATATATTATTGCCCGATTGGCATGTGAGGATTTAATGGTAGCATCTTGACATAGAACATATACCGTGTATATTTCCAATAAATAGTTATTAACCTTAAAAAGAAATATATGCGAAAATTTTTAATACTTCTTCTTTTTGCCCCGTTTTCGTCGGTATTTGCCCAAACGGGGCAAATTGTTGGTAGAGTACTTGATGAAGCAACTGGTCAAGGATTAACCAGTGTCGGTATTCAAGTTGTTGGTACCACGACGGGTGTGATGTCTGGTGTGGATGGACGATATCGGTTACAAACGGTTGCAGGTACGACTACCATTCAAGTCCGTCGTATTGGATATACGCCAAAGACGATTACGGGTATCGTGGTTCCAGCAAATGGTGTTGTGGAACAAGACATTGTAATGAAAGTAGCTAACGTACAATTATCTACCGTCAGTGTCACCGCAGTAAAAGAAAACGGTAGTATCAATTCCGCCTTGAATGCACAGAAGAACGCGACCAATGTGACGAATGCAGTGACCGCAGAACAAATCTCTCGTTCACCCGATGGAGATGCAGCACAAGCAGCACAACGTATCAGTGGGGTAACGGTACAAGATGGTAAGTATCTTCAAGTACGAGGATTGAGTGAACGTTATACTACAGCAAACTTGAATGGTGTACGACTTCCAAGTCCAGAACCCGAACGGAAAGTCGTACCATTAGATTTGTTCCCATCCAGTTTGTTACAAGAAGTCAGTACTAGTAAGACGTTCACTCCAGACCAACCCGGTGATTTTGCTGGAGCCACAGTCAACATCAAGACGAAAGAGTTCCCTGCACGAAAGCAAATGAATTATACGATGAGTGTGGGAGCAAACAGTCGGGTATTGTCTAACACCTTACCATTTGCTCCTCGTGCGGGTGGTGAGTTGATTGCTGTCACTGGTACCTCTCGTAACATGCCAACGGATTTAGCAACGGCAAACTTCTTGGGATCGGTCACACAAGAACAGATGAATAACATCATTCGTTCCCAACGGAATGTCTGGTCACCTTATTATCGTAACGGTCGTGGGAACAGTTCGTTGGGGATGTCAGCAGGTGGCAATAAAGTATTGGGAAAGAACATTGGGTATGTATTCAGTGGAAACTATGGATACAGTGAAGAAGTGCGAAGTAACGAACAGTTTGCCGTAGGTAATCAAGGACCAAACAATACCGTGGTACCCTTGACCACATTGAATGGACAAACTGCTCGTGTGGGTGTACAGTGGGGTGGTATTGCGAATTTCTCCACGATGATTGGGCAAATGTCTCGTGTCTCATTGAACAGTACCTTTACCCGAAACGCTGACAATGAAGCCCGAGTAGATGCAGGATACGATGAAAACCTTGCTGATAGTATTCGTCGCACCACCTTACGATACGTGGAACGGGGTGTCGTATCCATCACGGGACAAGGTGACCATCAACTCTCTACCAACAATAAAACCTCGTGGTCACTGACGACAGCACACACCAGCCGTAGAGAACCTGACCGTTCTGATGTGGTGTATGCACGAAACCCATCTGTTGGGTATTCGCTGTTGAGTTCATTGGACGGGGCTCGTCGGTTGTATTTTGATTTACAAGAACAGAACCTTGTCGGGCAATTGGATCACACACTGACCATTGGTAATAAACATACTGTGAAGGTGGGAACCTATTATCGTAATACCGAACGAAATACGCAAGCACCGATTTACGCATTCATTACTCGTGCAAATGAAACGGTAACGACACAACCTGCTGATGTAATCTTCAGTAAAAATCAAGCATGTCCAACGTGTAACACCATCAATGTTCAACCGATTGGGCAAGCAGGTTCGTACACGGCAACAGATGTGAATACCGCAGGATATGTCATGACGGAAGTTCAGTTCGCAGACCATATCAAAATGATTGTGGGTGGTCGGGCAGAATATGCAGACATCAATGTGAATACTGCAACACAAGGTGGATTTACGGTAGCATCTAATTTGCGTAACTTTGATGTGTTACCGGCGTTTCTTCTTAACACACGATTTAGTGATAACACCAATCTTCGGTTCGCAGTATCTCGTACCGTCACTCGTCCAGAATATCGTGAGTTGGCACCTGTCACCTTCCGTGATGTATTAGGTGGTGTGAGTGTAACGGGTAATAATAAATTGCGTCGGGGATTAATTAATAATATAGATATGCGTTATGAACACTTCCCAAACCCAAATGAAATTTTGAGTATTGGATTATTTGCAAAACAATTTATTGATCCCATTGAACGAGTAGAACAAGCAACCTCTGGTGCCTATCAAGCCAATTTCCAGAATGCATTAATGGCTGATAATATTGGAATTGAATTGGAAGGACGAAAGCAGGTCTTGACTTTTCTCTCAATCTTTAGTAATATTACGGTGATGAGTTCAACGGTACAACTGGATACGACCAGAGGATTAACGGTGACGGATAGTAAACGGTCATTAGTTGGTCAAGCACCATATGTTGTTAATTTAGGTTTAACGTACTCGTCAATGAGTGGTCGGGCCAACGCAACCATATTGTATAACACGGTAGGTGACAGAATATTTGCCGCTGGTGTTCTTCCACTTCCAAACATTGTCGAGAAGGCTCGTCATATGTTAGATGTCACGGTAAAAGCACCAATAGGTCAACGGGCAAATGTGAAACTGGATGTTCGTAATCTGTTGGATGCACGGTATCGGTTTATGCAAGGCACCTTGGAACGAGAAGGATATAATGTGGGACGTATGATTTCACTTGGTATATCTTTAAACAATTGATAAATAATAATGTAGGATGGTAGTAGATTGCTCAAATCGAACTTATTCTTGGACAGGGGTTCGACTCCCCTCACCTCCACTTAGCAGTGTTTTAGTAGTACTTAAGAAGTTACGGGGGTGCCTGGTTTCGACAAGGATGAAAGTACAAGAGAGAGCTACCCGAGAGGCGACTGCCGCAAGCAGAGCAAAAAACTATAACTGGCACATTTAATTCGCCACTTGCATTAGCTGCTTAATTAAGTAGCATGCCGGGTTTGGGGTTACCCTGGGAACAGAAAACCCCCCACATTAATATTATGCATATACATATTCCAGAAAATATTGAAAATATAAACATTTTGATGTCTGGGGGTGCGGATAGCACCCTTTTAACATTTTTGCTATCTAAACAAACCGATAAAAAAATTATCTGTCATGTTTTACATGCCAATACGCAAACCCAACAAATAATAGAAAATATCATAAAATATTTGACTGTTAATTTTAACGACAGATATGTATTAAATTATTTTAAAAATAAAAAATTTTTAATAAGAGAAGCAGTAGAAAATATACTTATGATATATCCTGGCGTAGTATACACGGGGTGTAACAAAGTAGTATACCATATACAACCTACAGTGTATATACCAGGCGACACTCCTCCCGTCCGCGGCCCAGTGGCCAATGAATATCATATCCGTCCTTTTATAGATTTAGATAAAACTGAAATAATAAAAATATATAAAGACGAAGGTTTACTGGATTTATTGTCCATAACTAAATCTTGCGGCTTACCTGGCTACGAGCGGTGCGGAGGATGTTATTTTTGTATGGAAAGGGCATGGGCTATTGAAAGTAACGATATAATCGACATAAATAAACTATTATAACTTCAACTAGGTTACTATATGAGACTGGTTAATATTTCTTATACGAAAGAAACTGCTTTAGAAGCTTTAAAAATTATTCTTTCTAATTTTGGTGATATAGTCTACGAACTACCAAATATGTGTGTTTTAGGGATTTCATTACCAACCGAATTTGATTTGTCTGTTCTTGACAATATAGATGGAATAACCTCTTTTGAAGAAGAGAGCAATCTTACATTAAATGTGGAAGCAGCAACTTGGCCTTGGCATTTGCTACGTCTAGTGACTACATCTTTACCTCTTAAAATTAATTATAACCCGATAAATCACGGTGATGATGTTGTCATATACTTGGTAGATTCTGGTATTAAAAAGGATCATCTTGCTTTAAATCAAAGCCGTATTGAAGATTTATATACTTTCAATGAAGATTTCAATGATTCTATCGGACATGGCACGGGATTAGCTCATTTAATCAGTGGAAAAACTTCAGGCGTTTCAAAGAATTGTATTATTAAAAATGTTAAGATTCCTGTAGGTGCGGTCACTGTTTCTAAATTATTAGAGGCTTTTGAAGCTGTTTTAACAGACCATCTCCTAACACCTGAAAAAGTTAAAGTAGTTAATTGTTCTTGGACAGTAGATAAAAGTCAATTAGTTGATGCTAAAATAATGGAACTACAAAAAGCGGGACTCGTGGTCGTGGCGGCCGCCGGAAATGATGGAGTTGCAGCTGATACTCGTTCTCCTGTTGGTCTTAACACAGTTATAGGAGTTGGTGCTACTGATGTTTATGATAGAGTAATAAGATGGAATTTCACTAAAAGTACTAATTTTGGTCCAGAAGTAGACTTATTTGCACCAGGAATAAATATTATGATAGCTAATTTAGATAATGAAAATTTTGGTTTTGCTTCAGGCACTTCATTGAGTGCTGCCATAGTATCTGGTGTAGTTGCCCAATATATAAATCTTTACAAGGATTTTACTGCACAACAAATACAAAATATAGTAATAGATAATGCAGTTCAGGATATGCTGTTTAGAAATGAAGCTATATATGGAACAACTCCAAATCGTTTAATCTCAGCTCCTTATTTAAACTCAAGAAGTATTTGGAGTGAACCTTTTAATCGTTTATTTTTAGCTAAAAAAGGTGAAATAACTAAAATTTTACTGAAAAATAAAGTACCTATAAATAGTGCTATTTATGACGAAGCTGTTGTTTATGATGGAACAAATTTATCAGGTGTAAATTTTTTAAGAAAGAAATTGCCCTGGATAAATTCTACTTTTTCAGAAGAAGGTTTAGAATTAATTATAAATCCAGATATGGATATAGAAAATGGAAAATACGCAATTTTCATAACTTCTCTTGATGTAGAAGGGGTAGCTTATTACACTAGATATACTATAGGGGTGTATGAACAAAATGAAAGTGAAATAGATTTGATTGAAACAGAAAAATATCTTACAGAAAATAATGGCGAAACTATTTTATTAGTCACTCCAGAGTTTTGTTATACGCATGGTGATTGCGGAAAGGGCGGATTTTGTTGTTTTCCGTATTGTTGCTAATTTATGTTAATTCAATCTAAAAAATATGATGAAAAGTTTATTTGGATAAAAGTTCCAAAAACTGGAACTAGAGCATATTCACAATTATTCCATCCTAATGGAGATGAGTTTTTTGTTGGTAATAAAAAACTCTATCACATTCATAAACCATTTTCAGTGTTATATACACAACACGAAAAAAAATATTCTGGGTTTACTGTTCTTCGTGATCCAAGAACAAGGTTTATTTCGGCTCTAAAACATTTAGCAGATTTAAATCAACAGTGTGATACGAACAATTGTATAAATCATCCTGGTAAAATGCCATTGAATAACATGGATGATTTAGTTAATTTTTTGTATGACAATTTTGAAAGAAATTGTATTCCTAAAAACAATAAAGATTTTAAAGAAATTTTTGGTGTAGAATTTATTAATTACTATGATTCTTTTTTTAAAACTCAAACTTTTTGGGCATATCATCCAAAAGTAAAATACTTTAAATACGAAAAAATTGAAGAATTTAATGATTGGTTATATAATAGTTTAGGTATAGACGTTGCCAAATTACAAAAAGTGGGAACAATTAAAACTAATCATTTAGAACATTTAAATTTTGAGGATGTGCTATTTAAACAAGTAGTTCGTCATCTATTTTATGATGATTATCAAGTATTCGACTATCAGGAGGAGATATGATTAAACAGATTTTGTTCACTGGGATGTTACTAACAATAGGTGTAAAAACTTTCCCACATAATCCGGTGCCGCTTATTAAAAAGCCAGTACCTATCACGAAAAGAATATCACAATCTGAACTAACCTGTTTGGCAAAAAACATTTATTACGAGGCCGGTAACGAATCATATGACGGTAAGTTGGCAGTCGCCACTGTCACCATGAATCGAGTTCGTCATCCTAGGTTTCCAAAAACCATATGTGGTGTAGTTTACCAACGTAATATCCGTGGGTGTCAATTTTCTTGGACTTGCGCTCCCAAAAAGTCATTAAACTCTTCGTTATATCAGAGAGCCAAACATGTGGCCACTGAAGTCTTGACAAAGAACGTCCGTGTTGTTAGTTTAAAGAATGCACTGTATTTTCATAATACGAGCATCACACCAGGATGGACATTTGCTCGTCCAATAAAGCAAATTGGCAATCACATTTTTTATGCAGCTAACACTTATGGCAAAAAAGAAAGAAACGGATCCTAATCAAATATCAGTCGAATATCTGATAACAAAAGAATTCACAAACACCCAAGATTTTTCAATGTTTATTGAACGAGAAGCCATTCGTAGAAAAATTGGTTATATGGAAGCACTTTTAGAATATTGTGCTGACAAGGACATTGAACCGGTGGCCATTGCATCCATGATTTCTTCATCGTTGAAAGAAAAAATTCAAGCCGAAGCTGAAGAAATGAATTTGTTAAAGAAAACTGGCAAACTACCTGTATGAATGTAAATGATGCTTATAAAATATACACTGCTCTGCGCCTTCATTTCACAACTGATAACTATGATATTCGCAGTGGCATAGCTCCTCGAAAGCCAAAAGCTGGAGTAAAGCCTAGTTTCAAAAAGAAGTTGGAAGTGTTGATGAAGCAATATAATTATGATGAAGAAGAATTCATCAATTATTTGGTTGCCAATTTTCTTTGTGGTAATGATTGGGGTATTTTTGAAAACACCGGACCAGAAATTTTCACACAATGGAAACGTGTTCAGGAAAGTTTAACCTACACGTATAAACAGGACATGGAATATCTAGCCACACAATCTATGTTAATTGAAGATACGTGGGTTTGTAGGAATGGTCATCCTGCCATTTTAAAAGCCTATTGTGGTAAAAAATGTTCCCTAGAAACACTTGTAATTCTAAATAAACTATATAGATTTAGTAATGAAGTAGATGATAATCTTGTGATGGATCCTGTGTGGACATCTACTTCAAGACTGATTCACAAATATTCACCCTTCATCAAAATAGACAAGGACAAGTTTTTCATGATTACACAGAAGGCATTCTATGAGTAGAAATCGTGATTGGGATTACGAAGAAGATTATCGTGATTTCAAAAAGCCCAAGAAAATTGAAAAAGATAAATTCAGCAAGCATCGGAAGGCAATCTATGATATGATTGACGACGATGAATTTGATGAAGATTATTTTGACGAAGCCTATTCACATGATGATGAAGATGAGTATGAGCGGTAACAATATCATGGTAGGACCACACAGCGTTATACACATTTCATACACCGTTATACAAGGAGATACACATGTCGTTCACAAGTTTATCAGATTTACGTAAGAATCGTGGCAACTTCGATAACCTCATGAAAGAGGTTGAAAAGATTGCAAAGCCAGCGAGCGGAGAGCGTCGTGATGATGACCGTTTCTGGAGTCCGGCTGTAGATAAGGCAGGTAATGGGTACGCCGTTATTCGCTTTCTTCCGCCGCCGAAGGGAGAGGAACTTCCCTGGGTACGTGTTTGGAATCATGGATTTCAAGGTCCATCAGGTCGCTGGTATATTGAGAACAGCTTGACCACATTGAATCTCCCTGATCCTGTATCTGAATTGAATTCAGAACTTTGGAATTCAGGTGTCGAGAGTAACAAGGAAATTGCTCGTAAGCAAAAGCGTAAGCTCACATACATCTCTAACATTCTTGTTGTCAAGGATTCAGCTAATCCTCAGAACGAGGGCAAGGTGTTCCTCTACAAGTTTGGCAAGAAGATTTTCGATAAGATTAAGGATGTGATGCAGCCTCAGTTTGAAGATGAGGATCCGACGAATCCGTTTGATTTCTGGAAGGGTGCTAACTTCAAGCTGAAGATTCGCAATGTTGAAGGATATCGGAACTATGATAAGTCCGAGTTTGATACAGTTTCATCAATTGCTGAGGATGACAGTGAAATTGAAGCCATCTGGAATCAGCAGCATTCTCTTCAAGAATTCCTGGATCCTAAGAACTTCAAGAGTTATGAAGATTTGAAGAAGAAGTTGGAATTGGTATTAAAGGGTAGCCCAGGTGCAGGTGTGACTGCCGATAAGTTGTCTGAAAGCCGAATGGAACATGAGCCAGTGGCAGAGGCTCCGGCTCCGCGGGTTGCACGGGCGCCCCAAGTTAAGTCATCTATTCCAGATGAGGATGATGATGATACTCTCAGCTACTTTTCAAAGTTAGCTGAAGATTAAGCCACCCGAGATACACGTTTATCTTGGAAACGGATGAAACTGTTTTCAGTGTGACGTAAAGATGCTGGTGCAGCATTAGTTGTTGGGCCAGCACCACCGGGTGACGAAATATTGTTAGTAACAGAAGCTGGTATCACAGGCGCTGGAGGAGCAGATGGAGGAGCAGCACTCTCTGTCATTCCCTCCAGCGCCTGTCCTGTATTTGCTGCTGCTTCAACACCAGGAGTAGCTGAGGCATCCCGTACTGCTAATCCCGCATCAATTGCTGCACTAGCAGCAGTTCCAATACCCGGAATAGTTCCGGCTGCACCAGATGCCACTTCTCCTAGAGCACCTTTCCAATCACCGCTCATTAAACGAGAAGCTCCGAAGCCTAATCCCGCAACTAAACCAATACCTGGGATTTTCTTTAATAATGATTTGCCGGCGCCTTTCATTAATCCTTTACCTAGTCCCTTGGATAATAATCCTTTACTCATGCCAAGACCTTTAGATAACATGCCGCCGGCGCCACCTAGAAGTTTTTTCCCAATACCAGCTATTCCTTTGCCGGCTTTACCAGGCATTTTTCCGGGTATACTAGGTGCTGATACAGGAGATCCGCCAACATCATCTACTAATCCTCCAACAGTTGCGTCGTCACCGGAACCCATCATACCTCCGGTCATGCCAGGTAACATTGTTCCTGCTAATCCGGCTACGGTCCCTAAACCTCCCAGTTTTCCAACTTTTCCAAGACCTTTAAATAGCATACCACCCATTTTTCCTAACTTTCCGCCTTTTACCAAGCCGCCGAGTTTTCTAGATAGGAATTTTTTAGCTAGACCACCAATCATACTACCTACTCCGCCTCCACTTTCTCCCCCCGGTGTATTCGACGTACTAGTAGTATCGGCAGATTCTAATTTTGCTTCTACAGGTGTTGCAGATGCAATTTTTTCAGGGATTACACTTTCAGTCTTAGCTGTGGCAACTCCTTCTTCTTTAGCAGAATCATAGGCTTGTTCTCGGTCAGCTTCTGCATCTCGTTCTTTTTCTATGTTTGTTTGAGTTTCCAACAATTCGGTCTGTGACTCAAACATGTCTAATTGCTTTTCTTCTGTAGTTTTACTACCAATCAAAGTATCAGCAATAGTGCGAAGAATTTCCACTTGTTCTTCTATTTTTGCTTGTATTGTACCAGGTTCTCCAGTTTCTGGTGAAACCATTTCTAATTTTCCTTCTGCTACTGTATTATCCAATATACTAGACAATTTAGTAGTGGAAAACATATCCATTTGATTTTTATCTGTTATCTGCTGAATGTTGCTTATATCACTTTGTAAATTGGTGTTAACACTAGTTGTGTCAATTCCTGGTTGAAATAAACTTAATTGACCTTCACCTGCGGCAGACGATTTCGATTTCTTTTCTCGTTCTATTTTAGCTATGGTGGCTTCATCAAATCCGAGATTTTTAGATAGATGTTCTTTTTCAGCAGGTGTTAATCCTTCTGACGGTGTGTCGGCTGTACCTACCGTTGGTTCCACTGTAGCTGCTTCACCTGGGGTAGATTCTGCGGTTAAATCTCGAATTCTTGCTCCTTGTTTCTGACTTTCAACCATTTGGTCAAAAGTAGCTTCTG
>Ga0315903_10001772_pt1 | contig 32699 bp, 55 predicted proteins | sample LakEriMetagenome_7_FD_203524 | JGI IMG/M metagenome (GOLD analysis project Ga0315903, IMG submission 203524) | Freshwater fungal communities from buoy surface, Lake Erie, Ohio, United States - Buoy 2 MA119 | ecosystem: Environmental > Aquatic > Freshwater > Lake | place: USA: Lake Erie, Ohio...
ATCCCACACTGCAAGAGATCATGGCACTCATTAAACCACATTTAACCAAGGATGAGATTAAGGTGGATGAGCTAACCGATCTTACTATCAGATGCTATGACCATTTAAAAGGCAAATTCTTAACCATGTTTAAACAAGAGCAATTAGATCAGATGGTTTTGATTTACATGAAAAGGATTGTCCCAGACTGTGAGCATTTTAATACCAGACATAAAGAGATGATGGTCCTTAATGATTGGTGCAGATGCTACTTTGGTGATGGTGAAAAGCTACTCAAGCAAGGTCTTATGTCTAATCAAAAGGCACAGGATAAAGATTTAGATTATTTTCTTAATCCATTGAAATCATACGCTAAACAACATGGACTTTAAATGACTGCAGAAATCATCAGATGTCATAAGTGCAGAGATTGGTATGAGCTTAACTACAAAGGTGATGATGTAGTTTCATCCACTTCCTGCAAGTGTGTAAGGTCTTCCAAACTGATTGACGGATTAAAACCATTAGACTATTTTTCAAAGCTCTTAAGAGAGCATATTAAACAAGGTGGAAACTATGAAGACTTTATTCCAAAGAATCAACGACGTTCAAAAACAAGTTAAATCAGTAAACAAAGGATCGACTGTTAAAATAAATGACAGATCATCCTACACTGCAGTTTCTCATGATGATGTAACTTCATTGTTACATGATCCTATTGCAAACGCAGGCATAGTGGCTATGCCAAGGATGGAGACTTGTGATTTAGAAATTTTTGAGCAATCTAAAACCTATCAAGGACAGACCACCACCTCAAAAAGTTTTTTAGTAAAGGTCTGGGCATCAGTTACTTTTATAAACTCTGATGATAGGTCTGATCAGTTTCAAACACAGTGTTTTGCCTATGCCTTAGACTCTGGTGACAAAGCCACAGGGAAGGCATACTCAATGGCTATAAAATACTGCTACCTTAAAACATTCATGCTTGAGTCTTTAGATGATGAAGAGTCTAGAGACTGGGAAAATTCTTGGAAAAATGAACCATCAATCAAACAATGGGATCATGTTTCCTCCAATGTAAAGAGTGACACCCAGTCACCATCTGTGGGTACAGGAAATAACACACCTGCGTCTGATGCCCAAAAAAATGCGATGAGGAAAATGGGGATCTCTTTCCCTGATAATGTCACTAAATCTGAAGCATCAAAACTTATTGAAGCTAAAAACAAAAGGTAGTCTATGATTGGTTATTGCAAGGTCCTATTAATGGGAAAGGTTTATAACATTAAGAGAATAGAATCTAAGTCTGGGACCTGTATTGTCCTATTCAATGTGGGCACATTTAAGAAGCAGAAAGATAAAGAGGATAAAGCTATCTGGCATAACTGTGTCATGTACGGATCTAAGGCAGAGGCATTTCATAAGCACGTCACTGAAGGCACCACTATGTTTTTAGATGGTGAGTTAGACACCCATGAGAAAGATGGTGTGATCAAGACTCAGGTGGTGTGCTACACTTTTGAGTTTACCTCAAGCAAGGTGGCTTAATGTTCTGTGTGGTGGATCTTGAAACAACTGGGACAAATCCATCCACATCTGCAATTCTGACAGGTACCTTTCTAATACTTAATGAGTCACTCACTATAGTTGCCAATAAGAGGATCCAGTGTAGACCTTGGAAGTGGACAGATGAGGCAGATCAGGCTTCTTATGTTCATGGCATAACTAAGGAAATGACTGAGGACTGGCCACTCTTTAGTGACATAGCACATGACCTGATCCGATTCTTTCTAGACCACCAATGTAGGTACTTTGTATGTCATGCCAAAAGAGATGCGTTTGGAAGGATGGTGACATTTGACCATGCCTTTTTAAAAATGGCACTCTTCCCCACTGATCTCTACTGGGATTTTTTGCAGATCTTCCCAGAGAAAAAGATCATTTCTACACACTCACTTGCATCTTATTTTCAATCAGATTATGATTTTGAAAAGAAAGATCTCAAATCGGTGGCAAGGTCCCTTGGTGTTACACTCACTAACCACCATGATGATAGGGATGATGCCTTTGCCTGTTATGAGATCTTTAAAAAGTTATATCCAAGGATAGATCTAAATGAATTTTTAGATCAAGACTTTTATAAACTAGGAGGAAACAATGAAGACACTGAAAAAACTGGCCGAGGAAATCCAAAAAAGTCCATCAGACTACAAGACTCTACTAGGATCTTTTAAAACTAAGGATCCAGACCTGCAAAAGTTTCTAGCATCCATGATTGAACTAGACAGGACCACAGTGATTGCAATCCCTGCCATGATTAATGCCTTTGGAAAGTCTTATAAACAGTATGATGAACCTAAAACACTAGGTGATCTGGTGGAGGTAGCAGAGATAAACACCTACTTTGTCACTCAAGATGGTGAGGATTATGCCCTAGCAGGGGCACCCACTGGAAACACTATACCATGCAAGGAAATCAACACAGGATTGATTATGGATCTCGACAAAGACACACTCATTAAGTGGATTTTCTAATGTTAAACATACTATTCATCATCATGATCTCGCTTAACATGGGATATTTTTTGGGCAAGAGAGTAGGTTTTAAGGATGGTGCCACATCAATTGACTATGATAGGCATCACGCTAATGAGAAGCTACAACAATGCTTGGAAGTATTAAGAAGAAAATGAAAGATCACATTAAATTTCTACTATTATCACTCCTAAACTATGAGAAAGATCTTGAGTCAAAGCTTGATCTCCTCACTTCTATAGGGATAACATCATCCAATGAAAAAGTGTTCAAATGCTGTGAGGAAATCAGAAATGATCACTTTCCCGATGGTCATCAGGAGATCAAGATTGAAAGGTCAAAGTGTTTACCTGGTGGAATTGAAGGGGAAGAAAAAGCTTATCGTGGGGATGAGCAATCTAAAACAATTCATGAGGGACTTTAATGAAAATAAGTATGCATTTTAACCATCCAGTCACCAGAGAAGCTTGCAGACTTGTGATGATGCACTATCAGGACAAAGCTTTTTTAGAATTAATAACGCAAGAAAAGTTTAATCACACCTTAAGTGATAGCTTCACAGTGTCCCAGAGACTGAAGTCTTTAATGTTTGGACTTGAGATTGAAGTGGAACTCTATAAGACAATCAATCCATGGTCAAATGTGATTGGTTATGCTGAGGGGTCCACAATCTATGTAAACTCAAGGAAACTTAATTTGCCATTATGGGATAGAGTGGAAAACATTTACCATGAAGCTACTCACCTATGCGGGTTTTCACATAAAGGGAACTCACCAGATAAGTACAATCTGCAGACTGTGCCTTATAAGGCATCAAATATCTTTGCCAAATATCTAAAAGGCATTTATGATCAGTGAAATTGAAGCCATTAAAATATTTACTTTAGGTTTAATCTTTGGATGGAACCTTAAGAAGGTAACTTTAAACAAGAGAGTTTTGGGATATGAAATTGTCAGAATCAATTTTCGCAAAGGTAAGAAATGATTTTCTCAAGTTTTTCGATGGTGAGAAAATGCCTGTCAACTATTATGGAATTTTATTTAACACGTGGCTAAATGCCTATAACTTTTATAAGGGGAAAGAAATGAAAGACAAAAAGATTGTTAAGAAAGTAGCAAAGAAGACTGCAAAACCTACCAAGAAACCTGCCAAGAAAACATCTAAGAAATAATTGAAAAGCCCCTGATGATCATCCGTAACCACCAGAGGCAAAGACACCACCACACACATTAAGTGGAGTCCTCAGTTAAATTTTAGAATCTCATTCCTTCATTGTCATTTTAATCCTTAAAAAGTTTAATTATGAGATGAAGGAAATCTCTCTACAAATCCCTATTAAACCACTGTCAATCAATCAAAAGTTTAGTCTACATTCAAAGCGTAGGATGTTCATCAAGTCTGCCAAAGCAGTCAACTATGAGAGGGAATTAAACACCTACCTCAAGCCATTTGATGATTTGTTGCGAGGCATTGGATTGAACTACATTAAGACTAAACACTCATTTAGCTTTGACGTTGAGATCTTTGTGCCTCAGCATGAATTTTTCACAAAAAGAGGGACTATAAATGAGAAGTGCATTGATGTGACTAATGCCTTTAAAATTCTTGAGGATGCCCTATTTAAAAGGATAGGTGTGGATGATAGCCAGATCACTCAGGCATCTATCTCAAAGAGTCCATGGCCCAGAGAGACATGGTCCTGCATTGTTAGGATTAAGTTAATCAATGCTCCTAAATCTTCCTATCTTGATCAAGACATTTGATAATAAGCTCAGTCATCTTAACTTGCTTGGACCAATACTTAACGTCACAGACATCATTGTCCTGGGAAGCTAGTTTAAGATTGAGTTTAAATTGCTCTAGTCTATTCTTAAGTCTTTCTAGTGATTCTTTCTTGGCCTTATCCACTAGATGACTTTCTTTCTGGCCTTGAGGTGAAAGTTTTTATCTAGCAGTTCTTTGACCTTGTCTTTGTCTGAGAAGTCTATTTTATCAGTAGCAATCTCTCGCTTGAGACACATGCCCAGAAATTTCTTGAGGCACACATCATAGTTATAACAGAAACCATCTAGACTCTCACAAATTCTTAGAGTCCTCATTTCCAATCTTGGAACTGAATAGTTCACTGATGAGCATGATTCGTTGCTCAATAAGATCAAGCTTAGCATCAGACCTTTCATGAGTTTCTTTATTGTATTCATTAACCCAGTCCTGTTTTAACTCTAATATTTCATCAAGATATTTTCTTCCCTCTTTGGTACCCCAAAGCTTAAGTCCTGCCTCTACTGCACCAATAAGGGAAGAAACTAGAGTGATCATTTAAGTTTGATTGAAGCAAACCAATCAAGTGAGAAAACTACAGCTTTGTAGATCTTTGAGTTTTCAAATTGACCTGGAAGGTGATCATCAGATTTGCTTGGTGTGATTGCCACATAAGCTTTAAATAACTCCATGGCAGGTTTAATCACCAGTCTGAGTGATCCAATAATAGAAATGATCTGAATGGCAGGTCCAAACTGTCCTGCGTATGCCTCAATCATTGGCTTCAAAAATAAAAAGATTTGCTCCATAAAATTCTCCTAAGGATTAAAGACTCTATTTTTTCTTTGTTTAATATCTAAGTGCAACCATCCTGGTGTGTGATCTGGATTTTCTAGATAGAGATCATAATTCCCAAGGATGAAAAAATTCTTTTTTAAAAACTTACCTATCTTGTTTTCTGGATCTAATAGGTCAATGCCTGCACACACTGTATGTGTCGACATCTTTGCACCACCTACGGATTTATTGATCCTTGGTGGTCTGTAACCTGATGAGAGCTTAGGATCAAAATTTAGACTTGCCATGAGATGATTAACTCTAGAGAGTAGCTCTGCCATGTTTCTAGTTTGAAGCATATCCAAAGGATCCTGCCTGTCTCTTCCCATTAAATAATCTGTGACTGTGATCATCTATTTTCTCTCTAAGAGATAAAGAGTTAAGGCATCAATCTTGCCCTCAAGTCTTGCTATGTCTTCAGATGTTGCCTGTCTTTCAATCCTTGCCTCAAGCTTTTCAACTTGCTTTGTAGTGGAAAAGTTAGCGTGAGCATAAACTACAAGTGAGATCCCTAGACCGATCCAATAAATGATTGCTTTGATCTTATCGTCTAGGTTTTTCATCTATTATGCCTCTGGTTGAGTTTCTTCCACAGGTGGATTTGGATCAATGAACTCTTCACCTTGATAAAGAAATCCAATGTTGACCATCACACCATCTGGGATCTCAACTGCCTGTCCAATAGGATCATATGCATTTGATGTGTCCCAAACAATAATATTATCTACTATCCCATTGTTAATGATTGCGAAGTTTTTCATGTTAATACCCATATTCATAAATAACCACAATTCCTGCACCGCCTGCACCACCTGGCTGTGCTCCCCCTGATGCTGATCCACCTGCACCAATAGTGACCGTTACCGTAGATCCAAGAGATGTTGCTTGAATTAATTTAATAGCACAACCACCACTCCCTCCCCCTTGGCAATGATAATTATTAACACCATCTCTATATCCAGCACCTCCACCACCTCCACCATTAACTCCTGGGAGCCCTGCCCCTGCACCAGTTGATGAACTACCTGGATAACCAAGTCCGCCACCCCCAAATATACTATCTCCACCCTTTAATCCACACGTATAATTTGAGATAGCTGAAGCCATATATCTTGTGTTACCAACAGATCCAGATCCTCTGAGATTTATATCACCACCTGATCCTATGCCATAAGTTGATGTAGTTAAACCACCAGGGGCGCCACTTGCAGAACAGTGAACCCCAAAAGATGATGTTCCACCAGATCCTCCTGCGAATGAGGAAGCTGTAGAAGTTGCCCCATTCCCACCCGCACCACCACCAACAACATAAACCAAAATCCTTGCAACATCTGCCTGTTTAGTCCATGTGCCTGATGATGTAAAAGTGGTTAATCTTAAAAGATTTCCTCCACCTGTAGCACCTAAAATAATATTTGCCGCACTCATTAAACTGCTCCAAAAGATGAAAGTCTAAACTCCAAAGGGAAGTTAGACGGTGTTGAAATAATTCTAAATTTTATAAACTCACCTGCATTGACCTCTGGGATTGAGGCAAAGTCTGCTAATACAGACTCATAATCAGATGCAGTAGAATAGTCTATAGTCATTGATGATGTTAAAAGAGATGTATAAACTCCACCCAGTGTAGATGACTTAAGCACATCCACAGACAAAGTGCCCGATGTGTTTAATCCCTTTTCAAATATCTGAAGCTTAACTTGAGAAATAAAGAAAGTGTTTTTACCTTCATAATACGTGATGAGTCCATCACCTAAGACTGATGAGAGTAGTGTGATCTTTGAATCAATAAGCTCAATAGGATTGGCACCTGTGGAGATTGTATTAACTCGATCGTTAAGATCATTTAAATTGTTGACTACATTCCCGAAAAGCTCAGTCTTAACTGCCTTACCTACTGCGTATGAGCTTGATGGTATAACTACAAATGCCATGGTCTTATCCTATTAAGTTATTCCCTATGCCAACTTCACTTATACTTTCTGGACCTTCTGTTAAATTATCTACAACAAAGCCAAACTTGTCCACATCCTCAGAGTCTGATGAGAAATCTGGTGTGCTATTCTCAGCTATGGTGGCCACCCTTGAAAAGAGATTGGCCAGATCATTAAACTGCACCACTGTGTTTTGACCATCTCTAGAGATCATGTTAATGATCCCAGACTTCTTATTTGTCGAGTTTCCATAACGTCTGTAGAGTCTGTCTAAATCTAGATAGATCACATCATTGATGGACTTGTTTGACAATTTTAATTTTGTCTTAACTGTGACTACTGACTGCGTTAGGGATTTAAAGAAAAGATATCTCTGCCCTATGATGTTGGCCTGATCTGCATGGTAAAGCTTAAGGTCCAAAGTCTTTTGCTCTACCTTACCTATTGCCTCATTAACAAAGTCTGAGTCCAGGATAAAGTTAGAGTCTATTAGTGTGCCTGTAGTTTGATCAGTTTCTTTTTTATAGTTTACCAGGACAGAGTTAATGATGTCTGACTTTGAAGACACACTAAAACTTATGATGTCCTCATCCTTAATCACTTCCATGTCTAGTGGCTTGTCTGCATTTAGTACCTTATAGCTTAGGTCAAAGTCCTGATCCAAGTAGAGGGATCCAAAGACTGATGCGTTAATGTCTGAGACTATGTTTCTGACTGTGTCGATCTCATCACCAATATTCTCTGGATAAAATGCACATAGCTCAAATCTACCATCTTCCTCTGCATCATCAAATGATGTGGTGTTAATGTTAGTGAAACCTGCATTTTCTATCACATACTGCACGGCCTGAGATGGGTATCTGATCCACTCATTTCCGTAGTCTAAACCAATGCAATCGGTGGTCATGATTGAGTCATCACCAATGTAGTTAGGTGACTTGTAGTTAAGTGATCCAGTGAAATCATAATCTACTGGGATCCTTAATTTGATCTCATAAGTAGAAACACTCAAGACCTCATGATAGTCATCCACCACTAGAGTCTTAGCTTTGATCCAGTCTCTCGGTTTAATTAACTGAGTGAGATCAATGTCACTAGCTGTGATGGTGACTGTGTCTGATCCATCCACAAATGTAAATGAAGTGTTGATAGATTTAACAGGTGCCACGTTAAACTCAGCTAGATCATCAAACTCTAAGTAGCAATCATTAACATTGTTGGTTAAGTAGAAATCCCTATTAAGTGTAAATCTTTGCTTATTGAGATAGGCAAAGTTAAGTGGAAGCTTAGTGAGAAGATCACCCACTACCACTGCAGTCCTAAAAGATTGATTGAGTCTGACTTGGTTATTAACTATTCTTAGGATCTTATAGTATTGACCATTAATAGAGATGTTATCTCCATCCTCTAGATCATTCAGGTCATCCACTGCCACTATGTTAATGTCCACAATCTCAGTGATAGTGACTGAGTATTGCCTTAACTTATGGCCTGCTATATTCCACTTTCTGTTTTTATATCTGTAGTTAATCTCTGGTAGATTGGTGGCAGTCTTGTTTTCAAAGCTTGTCTCTATCTCTTCATTGATCACTATCTCTGTGTCTGAGTTAATGGCAGAGACTGTAAACTCTTCCTCTAGATCATTGACTATGACTTTGATCTTGTCATTAGGTGATAGCTCAGTTTTAAATGCTGTGCCTATCCCATCAATGATGTTGTTTTCAATCTCTTGAGTCCTGATCTGGGCACCTGAGAAGCTAACTGAGATGGTCCCTGAGATTATGATTTGAGTGTTGCTTACTACAGTGTTGACTGTGTATGTGTACTCGTTAAAGAAACTAATGATAGTTACCCGATCACCTGCAGTTAATGATGTGAGAAAGTCTGTGCCTACTCCATTAATCTGATTCTGCCCTGATGTGCCTGAGACTGTACCTGGTAGCAAGTTTCTATCTGCATCACCACTTATTAAACCAGTTAGATTAAAACCATCCAGGACCTTATCACATCCAGTCATGGACAACTTATCCACTTTCCCAAAAACTAACCTTTTAGGTTTATTGATCACTGAAGGATCCACATCACCATCTAGATTAGAAAACAAAGGTAAGGAGACTTTTCTTCTAAGTTTAGAAAGATCATCCTTAAGATTAAATGAGACTGACTTGTCACTGTAGGATTTATCTGAGACTAGACCTCTATAGATTAACTTAGCTTGATCAAATGCTAGTGACTTGGACCATGCCCAAAATCTTGAGATGTTGTTTTCAAATATTAAGACATCAAATTTGTCTTCCCAGAAACCATCGTTATTTTCAAAACTTATTGAGCTATCTGTCTCAAGACTTATACCAGTCTGCTCAAAATCTAACTCAAGTTTAAGGGATCCAATAGATGAGATCCTTGGATCATAATTGACAAGAGATCCTGTCCCCATGTCCCATGGTGCATTGGTTGAGATATTAGAAAAGAAAAACCTATAAGTGGCATAGAGACTTTTGGTTAATGGATTTGTGTCGTCTGACATCCTGACAAATAGCTCTGATGTGTCTGCCTTATAGTAGAACTCACCAGGTGAGAGAGTCTCATTTGATGCCATAGATAGATCAGATCCATCCACTGAGACATTGACCACAAAGTAGCTGACTGTCTTTTTATATATTGCACCACTTACAAGTGAAAAGATTTTATGTTTCTGCTTTGCCTCTATGTGGGCAAGGATAATTTTTTGAGATCTGGTTTGTTCGATGTAGTCATCATAAGTCATTAAGCAAACACCGTTATAGAAAAATAACCAATAAACCCACTAGGGATTGATGTAACATCAAGTCTTAAGACATCATTGATTGATATTGCACTTGTTGAGATTGTGCCTGCATTTGAGTCATAGTTTGATGCCGTAGCAAAATCCAAAGTAGGAAGCACAGAAAAGATTGATGTCATTCCTGTAGGATTTGGTGATGTGTTTTTCTTGATGTCTATGGTTAAGTTTCCAGTAGTCACACCATTTTTATCCCAGACCATCAGTTTAACAAATGAGATTGTGGATGATCCAGGTGAGATAAAGTAACTTATCCCTTCAGATGAGGCCGTAGGGGCAACCACTTGGACTACCTCAGAGAAGATCTCTAGAGGACTTCCACCACCTCCACCGCCTGCGCCTATGTCACCATCTACTATGGCCTGATTTAAAGTCTTGTTTAAACCATTTGCCTCTAAGTAAACTGCCCGATCTAGTATTAAACTCATACGCTATAAGCTACCTTTATTTTATCACCTGCAATTAATGAGAGCATGTCCCCTGCAAATGTGATCCTAGTGACTGATGAAACAACACTCAGAGTGTAGTCATCCACTGGATGTTGTGGTGGAAATCCCTTAGGTGTGACTTCAATCACATCCTCTGCCTCAAATGCTAGATCAATATATCCATTTGTGATGTCACCTGCAGATAGTGTGAATGATTGCACGTTAATGTCTGCAGACTCGTTTTCTATGTATGTCTTAACTGATGAAACTGATGGTGCCTGATCTGTCTCAGATCCTGCCATGCTATCAACTACCGCGGCCGTTCTTGCCTTTGCATCTGTGAAATAGAAATTGACCACACCCTCTGGGACTGCATCTGTAGATGATGGACCTGCAGAGATCTCAACATAAGTAGATCCTGACCATCTATAAGTTTTGTTAGAGTCTAGAGTCACATAGATCTTTCCTGCCTCACCAGTCACTGGAAGACTTGCGAGATCTGCATACTCTTCAACATCATCCACATAACTTGGCAAGTAAGTGGCATCAATCTTTGTAGATGCATTTAAAGGACATATCCCACTAGCATCCCCAATTAATGAACTTAAAGCATAATTTGCTAGCTCACCTGTGACAAAAGACTCTGTGGCAATATTTGAAGTTGAGTATTTTGGAAGAGCTTGAAACTCCCACTCATCTGAGGCATTAAGTTTAAATAGTGAAACATCTGATGTGTCTGCAAAGTTTCTTGCTCTAAAACTTTCATTGTTAGAAAACTGGACTTTTGATCCATCTACTGAGTTACCCTGTAAACCACGCTTAATAATTTGTGCCATAATTCCTACTTATAAATGATTGTTACCTCATCACCCACTAATAGAAGTGGTGAGAGTCTTGATTGAAAAAATAAGCTACTGCCTACAACTGTGAAGTCTTGAGTGTAAAATTGCCCTATGCCATTCCAAACTAACTGCACTTCTGTAGGGGCAGTGGGCTCAACTGGGATAGTTAAATAACCATTAACCAAATCTAAACTTGATAGTGTGGCATAGTAAGTTGAGTTAGATAATACACTTGGCACCACAATACTAGGGACTGTGGCAGACTCAAATCCATCTGAGATTGTGACTATTTTTAGGGCCATTTTAAAATTCCCTTGGTTGATACTCTATAAGGTTAAATGAAAATGGGTTTTCTGTATAGTTTTCAGGATCCCCATTGACTCTGCCTGTAGGTGTTACGTCCTTGCACCATCCCATAAATGAAGACTCTGAGAAGGTATAACCAGAAGACTCAAGCTTTATAGTATAACTTCCCCTTGGCACCAGGAAAGGTGTTACAGGTATTGCATAATATGCGTGGAAATAAGCCTCACTTAGACCACAGGCAGACTTGATGTCTAATGATGTGAATGAAAAAGATTTGATAAGTCCACTTGGACTGTAGATGTTGAATGAAAATGTCCCTAATGGACTATTATGACAGTATAAGTGAGGCCTGATTGTTGCTACATAAATGGATCTATCTACTGTGATAGGTTGATCTAGTGTTGTGATAAGCTCATCTACCACTATCCTACTCATGTGCCCTCTGTAAATGAAAGGCCCACACTCCAATAGTTTCCAGACTGCAGTGTAAATGTAGGATCATCATTGAGATAATAATATCCACTTATTTTGTTTTCATCATTGAGGACATAGCTTCCATTAAAATTAACCCAGACAGGTCTGGTAAATGAAGCATAGTCTACCACCTCAAAGATCTGATCCACTTCATCTTTTGTCATTGTGTTGATAGATCCAGAAAATTCCTTTTGAGTGTTGACCTCATCAATGAACTTTTGACCTAATCTATTTCTAGACACAGAGGCATTATTGTTTTGCTTGTAGTTTAACGGATAAGAAAAACAGATCTGATCTAGCTCTACTCTCTTCCCGATAAAGACCTTTGATACTTCCACTGGATTTGGAGTATTAACAAATGAGATCCTGGCAAATCGGTAGTTTTGAACAGATGCCCAGTCATAATTGATCCACCCATTAACTGGATCTATAGTTAAGACTTGTGACACAGGTGGTGAGATCCATGAGTCCACTGAGTTTAATTCTATGGTGGCAGATGTGAAACCGATAGGATCATAACCAGACTCTACAATACAGACAGAATCAATCTCTCTGATGTCACCAAAGTCAAAGACTATGTTGCATGATGTAGTGGTAGATTGGAAGACTTTTGATCTTCTATCATCCTTAAGGTTAGATGTAGGAAACTGAGCATTTTCAGAAGATGCTGTAAGTGTGGCCTGCTTAACAAGATTGTCTGCGTATAGTTTAACACTCATAAGTTACACCGCAAATCCCGATGATCTCTCATCCCTTACTGCTCTTGCGATCTCTCTTGAATTAATTGAGACCACTGTCTGCATTGAGGCAATTCTAGCCCCTAAATTATCTATTGCCTTGATAATAGCATCACTTGATCCACCACCATTTGCAATTGAAAATAACTCTTTTTGTTGATTTTTATTGAGTATCATTTCCCCTGAGTTTACTTGGACAGGGACTCGATCACCTGCAAATGAACTACCGCCAACAATACCGCCATTAGCAAACTTTGCTTTATTGATCTGAGCTACCTGGGCAAAACCAAGAGCTACTGCAGAGGCGGCAAAGACTTGTGGTAGTGGCCATGGTGCCTTAGTAGCTAGGGCATTTGAAGCCGCCTGCCATGTGTTCATCACTGCAAGTGTTGAGGCAAGTGCCTTTTGCTCATTTGAGTTTTGCTTGGTAAGCATGATCCCTGCGTTAAGAAAGTTAGATGCCACCTGGAATTTTAATTGTTGGATCTTTTGCTCTTCCTGAGCTTTAAACTGCTCAAGCTTAATGGACTGATCTGTCTCTAGTTTCTTTTGAGCTAGGGACTTTTGACCTGCTACCTTTTCAAGAGCTAGTCTCTGATTTGTTGAGTTAGTGATAAGTCTTGCCTTGGCTTCCTCAGCTTGAAACTGTAGATCAATCTTAGTCTGCTCAATAGATTGAAGCTCTAATAGATCCTGCTCTGTCATGCCTTGCTTGGCCGATCTTCTCAGGATGTCTGCCTCATTCTGTGCCAATGTGTTTTGATTCTCTAGATCCTGGATGTCCACATAAAATTGTGCCCTCTGAGCTAGGATCTGATCAGTGACTTTTTTGTCTTTTTCTGCACCATCACCACCCTTGTCTTTGCTAGGTTGGCCAAGCTCTGATGTTTTTTGTGCAGACATCTCTATTTGCTTGTCTAATGTCTTTAGCTCTTGAGTTATCTTTTGGACTTTTTCTTGAGCTAGTGGGGCATTATCAAAACTAAACAATGACTCAAAGAAACCTTTGTTTTTATCTGCTTGGACTACTGCCACATTTTTCTCAAGCTCTTCTGTAAGTTTGGCATACTTCTCAGATAGTCTTGTGATTTCACTTTCTGTGTCCACAAAGCCTTTTTCCTGTAGTTCACCTGCTATCCTTGAGTCTGTAAATCCTTGAGTCAATTCTTGGAATATTCCAGTTAAGATCCCTAGACCACTTTTTACTGAGCTTGAACTTGTCACAAGTCCACCCAACTCCTCTTGTAAATCTGAGACTGCATTTGATAGCTGAGTGATGGTACCTGTGTATGTAGTAGTCTGGGCTTGTGCCGCACCTGCAAACTTTTCATTCACAATGTCTATGGCATCCCCTGCCTTTAACTGAGACTCTCTGAGATTTCCGATTGCTCCTATGTACTGGCCAAGTCTTCCTGCGTTTCCTTGTAGAGTCTTTCCAAGTTTCTCTACATTCTCCTCAAGTGATCCACCAAATGTGGCAGATAGATTTGCCGCCGCTTTAACTAGATTTTTTGCTTGATCATTAGATGCACCAAAGGATTTTGCCAATGCTAACTGCGAAAGGATTAACTCATCCCCATAGATTGTTGTAGCTTGTATTTCTGAGGCAAATGCTGAGAAGTCACTTACTGCCTGCTCAGAAAACTCACCTGTTCTTTTTAAAGCTACCGATAGATTGTTGAGAGCATTTTCCTGCTCTTGAGCGGCATTGATGGATCCTACTGCAAAGTCTTTGACTGCATTTAGTGCAAACTTAAAGCCATCTGCCACCAATGAACCTACGGCAAAGTCTTTGGCCATGCCACCAAACACACTGGAAGATGCTTTTTTAATCTCATCAAAGAACTTATTGGCAGGCTTTGGACTAAAAGCTTTGTTAAGATCATCACCCATTTTGGCAACACTCTTTTCAAACTCTCTTATCCCTGCTTTAAGCTCTTTATCGTCAAAGCCAATGACTACTTCCGCTTTGTTGTCTGCCATTTTTTCTGTGCCTTTTTATTCATTTCTATTTGATGCTCAATGGTTAATCTTTCCACTATGCTCATAACGTCTATAAACTTGGCAGGTTGATCCATTAAGCTTCCCCTATATGGTAACAACCCTTTATCAAATTTACTATAGATTGAGATCAATTCTTGACTTGATGCAGACCAAAAGTTAGCAGGACATCTCTTGTAAAAGACTTTCTCATCCACTTGAAAGATCTCTTTATCTGACTGAATAGAACAGGCTTTTTTCTTGTCTCTAGTCTCTTGTGAGCTTCTCTTTTTGCATGTCCCACAATGAAACTCGTTATTATGGATCACATTAAATGTAGAGACTAGCTCAATGTAGTCATGATTTGAAACACTGGACATCTCATTTATTGACCAATAGACCGAGTCAAAGAGAGTTTCTATCCGTTTCCCAGGTCAATCTCTTTACCATTGATCTTGATTGAGACACCAGAGAGCTTGGATTTGTTTCCAGTAAGGAAGTTAAACACAGGCAAGAGGGCAGAGTTTTCACTGATCCTGATTTGAGACAATGCCTCTAAGACTTCAGATGTGCAGTCATCAGTTAGATTACCATTAGAATCAAATGATACTTTATAGTCTTGATCATCATAACCCTGGAAGCCTTCAATAGATTTCACCCCATACTTAATGGCAAGAAATGCCTGCTTTTTCACGTCTGAATATTCCACCCCACCATCTACCTTGATGCTCTCAAGGATCTCTAATTTATGCTCATACTTAAGTGGTGAAATAAAGATCTTATATGTGTCATAGGAAATTTCAAAACGATCTGATGTCTTAGCTATCTTCATGTGTGTCCCCTTGGTTTTTTTATCTATTAAAACAAAAACCCCCTGCACATGGCAAGGGGCAAACCAACTCTAATAGGGAAGACGGACCTATTAAATAAATGATAGGAAGACAGAGTCTCCACCATCTTTTCTGTATGCTTTAAAAGAGATCTGATCTGAGATGATTCCATCCACATCACCAAATGGGATAGATGTAACCTTAGCTTGTGGGATCCAAAATGCCACATACTCTTTGCCCTGACCTGCCACTGCAGTAGGATTGAAGGCATAGCCAAAGATAGAAACATCATCATTGTTATTGAAGGCATCAAAGCGATCAACATCATCATCCTCAGTGTAGGCAGTGATCTCGCCTGTGCAGGCAAATTGTGTGAACCTTGCACCGATCTTTCCTGAGTCTGAGCATGGACCATTAATTTCTGACTTAGTATTTTCTAAGCTCATTGATAGCTCAGAGTAAGAAACCTTAACACCATTGATCCATATACATGCGTTTAATAGAACAGGTGGCAAAGCATCATTTGAAAAGTCTGGTGCATAGGCAGGTGTGGCAACACTTCTCTCAAGTCCAAGACCTTCCACTGCAAATGACCATGAAGGTAGCTGAGCAGTAGACCAGTTTTCTAATGTAGCTGAAATAGACTTAAGTCCTGCAATAGCTTCCTCAATCTCTCCACCTGCGTAATGAGTAGCCGAGTAGCTTGGACCACCCTCTGAGTGATAGTAAGTAGTGTGCTTTTCTAGCTCCACGTTATCTGAAGGGGCACCATTATCAAGTGCAAATGCTAGTGTGATGTTGGCAGATCCAGGTGTGATGTCGATGGCAGAGATTGGCCTTAACTCATAAGAGTTTGCCTCTTTAACCAGGACTGAGTCACCTTTATTGAAGAAAGAAATATCACCATCATTGATCTGTAGGACTGTGGCAGTGTTGCCTGTTTTAGTAGTGATAACAGAAGCTAGTTGTCTTTTTCCACCTAGTAGTGACTTAAATAGTAGATCACCTCTTGGTGCAGATCCTGCAGTATTAGAAGCTTTATATTCTACAGGGATTGTCCCAGAGATTTGTTTCATACCAACTCTAGATGCCTCTACTTCAATAGTGGCACTTAGATTATTTCTTTCAATTTCATCTCTGTTATATGTGAACTCCAAACCATCCTCAAGGACCTCAAGAGCATCACTTGCAGATGCAGGGGCAACATAGACTCCCTCTGTAACTTCCTCTTTTAGAAAAACGCTTGATCTTCCTTTAACTAAACCTATGGCCATTTTCTTCCCCTTATGTAGTTTCTTTCCGATATTTGACTGAAAAGCTAGCAGTTAATGAAACTGTATTGTTATCATTATCAATCTCAGGACTTGAGATGTCCACCACCTGGACCACTAAAACCTTAGCTAGTCCGAGTCTTCTTTGGAATAGCTCTTTGTAAACTGTCTCGATGTCTGAGTGAATTTCTAAAACTTTATCTTGTAGATTAATGTCACTGTCATTTTTTGGACTATATGTGTCACTGAGAGTCACATCAAATGTCTGATCCAATGTCACAGTAAGTGTGGATCCTGAAACATTAGAGGCAGACTGTGGAGTGATAGCATAGACTTTCTTTGATTGTTTTCTATTGTTTAAAGATAGGTCATAAACAAAGGAAGCTTTTTTATATGTTGGCAGTAGTGCCTGGATGTTAATCTCAATGGCATCTACAATCTCTTGCACTATCATTGTCGTATGATCCTCACTGATTTAATGGCATTTTTCTCTGAGGCATCCTCTAGTCCATCATCATTATCATCTATTGAAAGATAAAAAAGATTGATCTTGTCTGAGTATTTTTTACCAAAGTCCTGTGCTTTTTGATACCACTTGTCATCTATTCCATCACTTAACCAGGTAAAGATCTTGTGGAGAGTTAGAAACTTAGATGCCTCTCTCACTTCCTCAAAGTCCAATAAATCAAACTGATCTATCTTCTTAGGTGATAGACCATTGATTAGTTTACCTTGATTTCTGAAATAACTGATGATGTCTTTTCTAGATGCCTGATGGAAACCAACAAAGCTAGTTTGTCCATCTGGTGTGTGGTCCATGATGTTTGGATATTCTTCCTTGAGATCATTATCATCTGAGAAATTAAGATTGATCCCTTTGATGGTTAGGTCCTGATCATCCCCTGTTAATATTAACTTATACCAGTAAAGCTCTAGTCCATGCAGTGTTGATTTCTTTTGATTAGTTTGATTGTTAGACCACTTGATAAAACCTGATCTAGATAGATTCTCTGTGTAGTCTTTGACCTCAAGATTTACATAAGATCCGTTGAAGTATTGCACAGTCAAATCTGACAAGTGAGCATTTAATGTCATCTCGATAAACAGACTATTGATTGGTTTATAGTAGCCAACATCAATGGACTCTCCACTTAGGATCTCAAACACTTCCTGATCAGTAGTGTAGCTTTCCATTTGCATTGAGTAGTCTGTAGAGTCTTTAAATATTTTAAGCATGTGCCCTCTTAGTTTAATGCCTCGACCACAACATTCAATTCTGTGGCCAATAGGTTTAATGCACTTGATGTGTTAGCTATATACATTTCAATGAAATCATTTGTGGTCATTTCCACAATAGCTTGAGAGAAAAAGTTTTCGTTTCTATTTGTAGCCGATGTTGTAGCCTGAGACTCTGACTCAGTGATTGTCACACCATTTTTTGCAATCCTAACCAGGATTGTTGCTTGTTGGGTGGTAACTGAGTTAGCAGACAAAGATGCAGTCACCTTGAATGATCTAGCAAGTCCACCAGTATAAGTGAGTCTGTTATTTGTATGACTAAACTTTTGATTGATTGGACTGGCCGTTGTAGTACCTAAAACTTTCTCAAAGATGTTTTGTGTGGCAATAGTGTTTTGAGTAGTGTTATTTGTATAGTACATTTGACCAATAGCCGATGAGTTCACAATCCCTTTACAGTTTGAGAAAAATGCTTTGTTGTCTGTGTATGTCACACCACCTGTGTAAGTTGAGCCCGATCCACTAAAATTGACCGTGTCTAAGATGTAGCTTTCTACTGGGACAGAGCAAAGTGGATCTACATAGATTGCCGTAGCTCCACCAAATGCCACAAAGCTTGAGTAGATGCAACGGATCCGTCTAGTCACTGTGAGTGTTGATGGGAAGTTTAAAGTGGTAGCACCTGCCACCCCTGAAAAGAGGCAGTTTACAAAACCGATTGTCCCGATGGTCCCAGTGAAATCCATGCCTGATGAATTAAGCAAGGCACAGTCACTCATGATGAAGTTTGAATAGTTAGCTATAGTGCCCACACCAGACCCACCACCACTTGCGTTACAGTCTTTAAAATTCAACCCGAACCAATCCAAAGCAGTGGTTGATGATGATGATCCGTTAAGATTTAAAGCAGTCCCATGTGTGATGGTAAAGTTTCTCATAGGTAGAGAATAGATTGATGTGATCAATGCTGTGCTAGCATTTAATCCTGTAGATAGCAGGAAGCAGTTTTCTGATGATCCACCTATGATGGTAGTGTTTTGTCCTGCCACTATTCGATCACCTGTTAAGTCAATTGTCTTAGTGATGAAGTAAGTTACATTATCACCAAGTGTGATCACACCACTTACTGGTGCAGGAAAGTCATTCTTATTGTTTACAAATTTAAACTCTGGATCTGGTAGCTTTAAATTAATTTCATCTATCTGAGATTGAAGATCTGACTCAACTGCATTTAACTCTGCATCTGTGGTCATCTCTGGATCAATAAACTTACTCTTAATATCAATCGGCATACTACCTCTACATTAAGAGAGGGGATTACTCCCCTCCCATTGAACTACTTAAGCGTTCTTTTGATACTTAACATAAACTGTGTCACCATTTCCGATCTGAGATTGTCCTGGTGAGACAAGATCATTAAGGAAAGTCATTGTAGTGCCTGAGACTGTAAAGTCATCAGAAGCACCTTCATGGATAGCAAGTCTATCAACATGAGCAGTCATTGAGTTAGCAAATGGTGCAAAGCTTAGAGTCACTGAAGTCTGACCATTAGAGATAGAGAATTTCTCTTTCACCCATGTTCTTGCTTCTAAAGCATCTACTCTACCATCTAGCAAGTTATCGGCTGCTATACGTGCATTTTCTTCATTCTGAATGTCTTGAGCTAGGGAAGCATCACCACTTGCACGTGCTGACTCCTCTGCATCAATCTCTGATTGAAGAGAATCAAGTTTAGCCTCTACGTTAGAACCTACTCCATAACTTACTAAGCTAGCTGAGTAGTCACCATAAGTGGCAACCACTGCACCAGTACGGCCAAAAACAGAATCAACATCAGATCCAGACTCAATCTCGATCCAGATAGATCCATCATAGATGTATGTCTTAGGAAGACCATTCCCTGAGTCTGTGACTTTTGCAACGTCACCCTCTTCAACTGTGAGAGCATCGCGAGAGGCAATGTTAGCGACAACATAAACATCAGTGATTGCAATAGCAGGAAGCTGTGAGCTTGGGATCTTAGAGTCTGCACCGAGTGTGGCCACTCCATTTGCCGCACCTTTTTGAGAAAGTGGGATAAAGGTAGCGTCTACATAAGTCTCAAGAGCATCCACCTCTGCTTGGATTGCACTGTCACCTGCTTGTCTGTCTAGAATTTCTTGATCTAAAACATCAGAGACTACAGTCAATTGATCATCTAAAAGATTGTCTGCCTCTGCCAAGCTTGTAGCCGCACCGATGAATGTTGCAGAAACATTTGGAGAGTAAGATCCATCAATACCTAAACCTGCACCTGCTTGTGTAGCATCTAGCTCTGATTGAATAGCTGTAAGAGATGATCCAGAAATGGCATCAATCTGTGATTGCAAGCTAGAGTCTGCGGCAATCCTAGCAGTTTCCTCTGCCAACACTTCCTGATCAGTGTAGGAATTTGCTGATGATAGTGTAGATGCATCACCTGCTATTCTAGCAGTTTCCTCAGCTAGGACCTCAGCATCTGTGTATGAGTTAGCAGATGACAATGTGTTTGCATCACCTGATTGCCTGTCTGCAATTTCACCCGCAAAAGGACCTGCAATAAATGCATCAATCTCTGTGTCTGTGTATGACTCAGCATAGGCCTGGGCAGATGCTAATGTAGCGGCATCACCACTTGCACGATCTACAATTTCTTGATCAAGGTTAGCTTTAAGAGCTACCTCTTGACCTTTAACTAGGACTTCATCAGAAGCACCAAGTTTGACTAACTCTACCTCTGTACCAGTAGAGTCTTTGATCTTAACTGATTGGCCATTCTCAAGTAGGATCTTTGATCCATCTACCTGATTGTTGCCAATAAACTTTTTTTGTAACTGTTGTGCCATATAAACCCCTCCGTAGGTTAATAATGAATGACAATAGTGTCACCCACATCAATAAATCCATCAAGTCCTAACCCGTTCCAATTGACTACATTGAGATTGACTTCAAAATCAATCCCGTTCAATTGTGGTATTCCACCCATTGGTGTTAGTGTTACACTCTCAGGATATAATGGGGCATGCGATAATTCAAATGCCTTATTGTCTACATGTGTTTGTGTTATAGTTATCTTGTCAACATTTGATCCTGTGCCTTGCCCTATGGGGAAACCACCCAAGGATCCATCACCACCGAAAAACTTATTTAGTGTTATATCAAAGACAATCTCACTAGCATCAAGAGCTAAACTTTCCCTTTGTGATTGTGTTAGTCTTGGTGCCTTAAATATTGCCATTTAAATCCTCTCACCCTGATCTATTAATGATGTGTCATTCATGCGATCACCTGTGTCTATGCTTAGATCACCTAACCCCATGTCAATCATTCCAGTCTGGATTTCATCCACTGATGTCAAAAATTGTAGCTCAACTTTAACAGGATTAAAAACCCACATTAAACCCTTACCTTTTCAATCCTTAAAATGACTTGTTTGCTAGGACCTGAGTAGGTGACTAGCACAGTCATGACAGTAGATGAGTTTCTTTTGTAAGTATGGAGATCTTGATTTGATGCAGGGAATGTGGTGATCATGTCATCCCAGTCTGGATCAACACTGATCCTATTGACTATGCTTGGCATGTAAGATGCTTCAAAGTCTAATTGATCAGATCCACCATCCTTTGGGACATAACACTCATAAGTCACTTGACCATCAATGGCCAGTAAGTGGTATGAGTCTGATCTAGAATCACCATAAAATATCTGCAAACTCTTTGAAGCTACTATAGATTTAAAGTCTGCCCAGGATCTTCTAAGCTTTATCATTCAAATTCCTTGAAACTTATCACACCATAAAGCAAGGCATTTGTAGTTAATGGGATCCCTACCATAGTCATGATTTCAGAGTTACCTGCAAAATCATCACCTAGTGTTAGGTCCCAAAACTTAGATAGTGCCTCAAGCTTCTCAGATGCCTGTAAGTTTCCTTTCATATAAAACTGAGCAACAATGTCACCACCTGTGAGTGATGTGGCCGATAGATCCCTTTGGCATAATGAGTTAGGGATATCTGCCCAGACTGCCCCTACAAGTGTAGGCTTGTGGACAATTTGCACCAAGAAATCATCTTGTGATGTACTAAATGCAGACATGTCCAAGATCTGGACTGGGACATTTGTGAAACCTGCTTTCTTTCTTAATGAGATAACAGGATATGCAACATTTATGTTTGGCATGCTCTTAGGTGCAGACAGATTTGAAACACTGTTTAAATGTCCATGCTGAGCATTGGCACCATTGGAAACAACTGAGCAACATGTAAATTCAAAGTAACTCTCTAAGCCAGACTGATTGAGGATCTCTGCCTGCACAGGCAAGGTCCCAGTCTGTGAGTAGAGACTTGTTAAAATATTGCTATGAAAGAATCTGTGAATGACTCTTATGTTTGCACCTTCAATGATTGAAAACTGGACCATGCCAGATCCTAACCACTGATAGGAGATTGATAAAATTAATTGTTTTGTTGGATCTAATAACACACCAGATGGATTTGTGATCTCATCACCTGATCCATCCATCTTATCTACATTCCAGTCTGCTTGATCTACATAGGTAGTCATAGGCACACCAGAGATGGATGATCTTATCCCTACTCTCATGGCACCATTTGATGCCTCTAAGATATAACCATTTTTCTCATCAAACATCCCTACTCTTTTGACTATCCCTGACTGGATGCCATGGAAGTTAAATGATGCAGTGATGGTGTTTGTGAAGGCAGGTGAATAGGGAAAATAATTTCTTGATCTAAATCTGGCTCTTGATCCTGCAGTGCTTGATGCTTGGATCTTTGCCGCACATCTTACAGAGTCATGAATGATGCTAGCTCCTAACTGAGTGCTCTGGATGAAGACTTTAGTTTGGAGTGAGTATTGAAAACTTGAATCAAATAATAAGTAAGGTGGTGCAGTCTTAACTCTACCGAAAGAGTCCTCAGATACTAATGAGACAGGTACAGGATTGTACGGCCCCTGCTCATTTATGACCGCTACTCTAGTCTTATCCTTGGATGGACCTTGTCTAAACCTAGCATGCTCTCTGTCTTTAATTGATCCAGGTAGAGTCATAGCTTAGCTCTCTTTCTAAATGCCTGCGATAATATCGCATCAGTTAGATCTTCAAAATACCAACACACCCACATGCCATCCTTTTGCTCTTGAAAATCAAAGTAGTGGACATACATTCCAAGTCTTTCATTGTTCTTAGCACATTCTAAGACCAGGTCCTTTTTAGACCTGGCCTCAAGAAAGTTTGGTATGTGAGTGAGTTTGGCTTCCATTTAACTCTTAGTTATTGATACGGATAAGTGGAGACTCAGTAGCCCCTGCACCTTTCTCACCAAGTTGAAGAGCAGTGATCCCAAATTGTGCATCCATAGCTACACGCTTAGACATAGCACCGATCTCGTTGGCACCTTGCTCAGACATGTTGATTTGAGCTTGGAAACCGATAGCTACTGCAGACTTCTCAAACATAGCAAATTGAGCATCTGATAGACCACTGTGAACTTGAACAGGGATCCCATGGATGTAACCAAGTACGTTAGCTTGTAGGTTAGCACCACCGAAAACATCTGCTCTCTTATATTCATCAAGCTTCATAAGTGCAGTATGTTGAGCAGGTGACACAAGTAGTGTAACCATGTTCATGTCTGCTTCAGCTTTACGTAGCTCTTCAATCATTTCAAGAACAGAATCATAAGTGATGTCACCAACTGCAGTGACGGGGATCCCTGCACCAAAGATAGTAGAGATCAACTCATTATCAACAAAGCGTGCAAGAGCAGTAGATCCACGCTTAGCACACTCAAGGTCCCAGTCAATTGATGATTGCATAGCAGATGATTGATCTACTAGGTAAGCAACATACGGAGTCTTGTCGATTGTAAGTGTGTCCACAGTTTCTACGATAGCCGTAGCATTTCCTGCAGATCCAAATGCTCTGTTAACTGCAGTAAAGCTTGATAGCTTAGGGAAAGAAATAGTCTTTACACCTTTGACTGCAAAGTTAGAAACATCTGTAACTTTAGGTAAAAGTTGAGCTTTAAATTGAAGCTCTTTAAGAACTAGGGAAGAGATGTAGTCCATCTTTGATACGTTCGATGGATTTAAAATAACGTCTGGCATAATTTACTCCTATTTGAATTTTGCTTTAATAAACTTTTCTAACTCATCTTTTTCTAAGGATCTGTAGTCATCAGTTTGATTGCCACCAATAAAGCTAGGCTTTGTGGTAACTGCTCCAACCTTTGGACTTTGTTTTTTCAACCATGGCTTTGCATTGAGAACTTCATTTTTGTAGATCTGTGCCATTTCCTCATTAATGCTTAATGACTCTTCATCAATAGCATCTTTGAGTAAGTGGGAAAACTTTGGTTGATTTAACAAATCATCAATGTCATTAACATCTGGTGCAACCTTAAGAAAGGTATTGATGATGTTAGTTTTCAGAGTCTTTTGTTTAATCTCAGAATAGGCTTGTGCTAGCTCAGAGTTTTTCTTTCGTTCATACTCTAATTGACTAGACAAGTTACCATCCGTTTCCAGTTTCTTCCTCTCTACCTGTTCAATCATTTCTCTGTAGCCTGCATTTGATTGTTTGGCCTTGCGATGTTCATCAATCAACCTCTCGTTGGTCTTCTGAAGTGCATTAACCTTTTCCATCAATTGCTCAACTGATAATGTAGTGCCTTCGCCCACACTTGCTTGATCTCCACCAAGCTCTGCATTTTCCATGAATCCTCCTATTATTATTAATTTATCTAGCTCTATTGTCTAGATAATCACTTAAATGTTGACTTAAATGCTTTCTCTACAGCTTCCCCAACATAAGATCTAATGAGTTTAAAAACATTCTTATGAAATCTTTCTCCATCATTTGTGGGAAGTAAACGTCTTTTTGGTAACTCTCCACCATGCCAAAGTTTTGCACCTTCATTGTGGTAATCTGCTTTTTTATCATTGAACCAAATCATGGCCTCATCTCTTTTGTTTCCTGCTTTGAGTGAGTCTAGCATCTTGCCTGATAGAGTCATATTAATTGGCCTTAGCTTTTTGTTGTAGCCTAAACCTTGTTTGGCATAGGTTTTCTTCTTACCTTTTTCGTTGCTTGTTTTCTCTTCTATGACTGGGACAATCTGTTTACTCTTAGTGGTAAAGAAAGATAACTTCCCCTTGATTTGTTCATTGTATGACTCTGAATATCTTTGAAACTTTCTAATACCAAAGACAGGTGAGATCCCTTTTGTGATAAGGTCCTTAATTGCATCAGTTAAATATTTTCCCTTTCTCTCCACGATGTGGACAAATTCATTCTTTATATTGGCATTGGATTTCTTCAATGCCTTAATGACTTTGGTTGCGTTAATCCTGCCCTTTATCACTCAAATAATCCTCTATGATTGTGTCAACATAAGACGTTATGTCTTTCTTGAGTTTCTCTTTCTGATCTGGGATAAATCTTCTCATGGGGACTGTGTCACCCTTATTGTGGTTATAACTCTTGATAGCTTGATCCTCATCAAAGATCCCTACTTTTAAGGATCCATCTACTATCTCAAAGGTTAATGCCTCAAGCATGTCACCATTTAATTCCAGGATAGGGGACCGATCACCAAGCTTTTCTCTATCTGCATACTCTTTGGATAACTTTTTAAACTCACCATAACCACTGACTGGACTATTGGCATCACCAACATAAGAAAGGATCTCAGTGACAAGATAATCACCTATCTCATTTAATAGCTCTTTCTTTTCTGACTTGCTTAATTTAACTCCAAACTCATCTGCCTTAGCATCTATGTCTGGTTTAAATAGGAAGCTAGTCTCATCCTTTTTTAATGCCATTCTATGGGACCACTGATGGTTGAAATCCTGCACCTGGGATCATCTTGTTTGCATTTTCTTCTGAGATGCCAAAAGATGCCACAAGGATTGCTACCCCTGACTCTCTAGGGATTGTGCCATTTGCTACCTTCTCAACTACCTCAACAATAGATGTAACCTGTGCACCATTAAACGCATCATCTGTGCTTAGTGCCTCAAGAGCTTTACGCTTCTCATCTTTCTTCATCTCAAGTCTTTCTCTCGCCTGCTCATCTGATAAGTTAGGATCCACAATTTGAAACTTCTGCCATTCAAGTAGTACACCAAGGTCTTCCATGAGCTTAAGGTTTTCTAGCTTCTCTCTATCACTTACTAGGATCTTAGGTTTTCTGTAGATCACTTGGATGTTTTCAGATCTAAACTTGCCTGCCTCACCTTCATTGATGTGCATCTTTTTGATGATCTTATACACTTGTTGCTCAACGGTGTGATAAAGGTCTTGGTTAGCTTCAATTATTCCCTGCAAATCTGCAGAGCTTAATAATCTGTCAAATCCTGATGTAAATTTTTCGTTTGGATTAATGATTTGGTTTGAGTTAATTCCCTGCTCATCTAATATCATTGATAGATAAGTGAGGATAGATTCTCTATGCCCAGACAAGTTTGGAGTAGGTGAGATGTAGTCTGCCTCTGTGTCTGGATCATCTGGGTTTTTGGATTGTGGAAGCTTCATCCCTGTGAAGAGTCCTGATGTCACCATCTCAATCTCTTGATCTGCAGGGTACTTCAAAACCAATTGACCTATCTGCATGTTGCCACTTGTTAGGTAGACAGACATGAGAGCATTAAGCTCAATAGACTGATAAGGTAGTGGAGAGTTTACAGGATAGTTTGGATCATAACTTGATGGTACATAGACAAATGGAAGCACACCATAGGGATTGATCCCTTGTGGGTTTTCTGGGATCTCTAGATATTCAATCCTCTTTGATCCATTGTCATCCTTAGAGACTTTGAAAATCTTATGTTCATCTTCTGTCCAAAAGGCATAGACCTTTGATCCTCTTGCCTCATCTTGTTGCCCTGCCTCTGAGATAGTGGCATTGATGTAGTCTGACTCTGGGCCAGTGATCACATAGTCATCTGGATAAGAGAGGATAACTGCCTCAAGGGATCCATCTTGTGATCTGACTAAGTCATACTCATAAGGTGCTAATGGGATAAACTTAAACTCTTTTTTGACCTTATTATCTTCAATCTCTTTCTCAAGGAAGACTGCCATTAAGGCATACTTATGTTGATTGTAAACTCTGTCAAAGCTTCTCATGGCCTGATTAAATCTAAACTCACTCATGATGTCTTGATAGTCTTGAGTCTCTTGATCTGTGTCTAGCTTCCTGATCGGTGATTCTTTATAAGACTGTGACTTTTTATCTACAATCTTTTTGATCACTGAATAGTCTGAAATAGTGTAAGACTCCCAGGTTTTCGGGTACATTTGTTTGACTTTATTTTCTACATAGTAGCGTAAGTTACCATCATAGATCTGCCATGAGGCAAACTCTTTTTTCTTTCTGTCTTTGTTTTGATTTGATTCTATCTCATTGATTGTGTTGAAAACAAATTCTTGAGTTAATTGATAGTCCATGATCCACCCTTGATGTGTTTAATTGTAGGCAGGAATTTAACTAATGACAACTTTCTTGATCGGTTTGATTGTCTCAAGTCTATAACACCAATAACCAACTGCAGTAGTCACATGTTGCTCTTTTGGAGTAGAGTCATCCTCTACCAGTCTTGCACCTTGCTTATACTTTGTAAGTCTAAAACCTTTTGTGGCATCAAAGGCATCTTTGTAGATGTAGAACCTGGTTTGATTATTGGCATTGAGGAAAAGAGCGTTCATTAAGTTATGTCTTTCCCTTATGTGTGGGTTTGCCGTAGGTACTTCAAAGACCACATTCATTGGCCTATTGTCTTTTCTTCTGTGACTCATCAAACACTGCTTTATGATGTCATAGTCTGATCTAAAGTTTCTTGTGTCCTTATGTTTCCCTGTGGCATCACCAAAGACTCTGAAGCTTGGACATTGTAGATCAAGGATCCCTGTGTCTGCTAGCTCATCCATGATGTTTGATGTTGAGGCACCTTCAATTAAGATGGTCTTGGCTACATGATAGGTCCCATTGATAAACTGTCCCACTGCCATAGACATTGGTTTATTGTGCCCGATGTTAAAGTCATGCATAAAGTCTATTGGAAACCTTGGATCAAACTGATAGCTATGATCCTTATAGTTTCTTTGCATGTCAAAATTCCAGTAGATCACTTCCTCAGCTATCTCAATCCATTTCCCCTCAAGCATCCTTAAGGCCATCTTAGGATCCAGATCATTCTTTAGATTCTGCACATACCATGGTGGCAAGAAAGGATTTTGCTCAGTAAGTGAGTATACCACCTTTCTATTGTGTGACTGGGATTCTATAAAGTAGTTATAGAGATAGTGTGAAGGTGAGTCTGGGTTAGTTATTGCGAGGATGATGTTTTGCTTGATTGCAGGCAATCGCCCTACTCTCATCTTGATAGCATCATAAAGCTCTCTTTCTGACTCTGTAGCTTCCTCGATAAGTGCCATAGATAACTCAAGTGATCTAAACTTTTCCAGGTTCATGTCATCATAGCTGTCACCAATGCACTCACTGCCATTGACTAGAGTGATCTTCATCTCTGATTTATTGTAGGATTTTATAAGCTCAGGTGTGTCTGATAGGTGCTTGAGAAACAATTGCCAAAAGGTCCTCTTAAGATCCTTTAAAGCTCTCCTCACAACTAACGCTCTTGAGTTTGGGTTTTCTATTAAGTGCCTTGCCAGGATGTGAGCACCATTGATTGACTTGGCAGATCCAACAGATCCAGAGAATAAGATCTCATTGATCCCTGTTGAGTAGTCAAAACTGTTGATCTCTTTGATTGCCTTATACTGCCAGGGAATAAGCTTAGGGTTAAACTCTTGCAGTGTAGGTGTGGACATTATTCATCTTTGTAGTTCAATGAAACTTGCACCACTTTTTGATCTATTGTCTGCTCTACTTTATCTTTTAAGTCTGAGACATTCACACTTAGAAACATGGCAAATCTTTCTTTGTAGATCCCAGATAGTCCACCTTCAATGAGCAAATCTTTCTGGATCCCCTTACAAATGTTATATGCCTCTAAAAATTCTGGATGTTTATCACACCAATTAAGCAAAGTTTGGTGATGCACACCATGCTCTAATGCAAACCTTTCAAAAGTAGGAAACTTTGTGATTATGGTCTTGTGCCCAGAGTAAGTGGCAATTGGCCTATTGAACCATTTCATCATCTTCTCTGGCATGTCTTCAGTGTAAGTGCTTGGTCTTCCCACTTGCCTCATTCATCCACCTTCACAAATGCAACAGTGAAAAGCTTTTGATTAAGCAAATAAGACTGCATTAATTTATTGATGACCTCAATCTCTGTTGGATTGACCTCAAGATTGATTGTGACTGATCCATCTACTCTAGTTTTAATAGAGCTTAAGATGGCATTGATTGCCCCTATTTCCACATAGACCTCCGTCTAATGCTTTGATATGCCTCACGCATGTCAATAATTTGATCTTATTTTGATGTGTTAAGATGTGTCAACTAATAACAGGCATTTGGCACATAAGTGACCTGACATCTGTCTAATTCAGTCTGTGGTGCAGATGATGGATAGAAATTTGAAGCGACCTCTGCTTTGCAAAGAAAGATCTTTTCGGTCCCAGATATGCATTTTTCCGTAGGTTTACCGCAAGAGACTAATAATAGCAGGATAAAGATTTTCATATCCCCATTATAGCATAGGGTAAACTTAGGGTAAAATTAATCGGCATTTACAATCAATCCAAAGACTTACTATCATTAATCATGAGAGTCTTAATCTTTATTTTGTTACTCCCTTTTAATTCAATCGCCCAGGATGTCTTATTAGAGGCCATGTTTAAGGATTGGAGTCTTGAGGAAGAAACTGATGAGATTGAATATGTTGAGACTGATGCAGAGATCTACCACTGGGAATTAGGCACACCCGACAATATCCCACCCACTGAGATTATTTACACTGATGAGCAAAGCCCTTGCCGTATAGGATATTAACTATCATTTTCATCTAAATCTATAGGATGGAAATATTGTCCTGATAGTTTAACTTCCCAACCATTATCATCAAACCACTTTTGGGCCTGTCTATGTTTGGATGCAAACAGTCTGTTAGATGTTGAATGGATTTCATTGTGATGTTTTAAGCAGAGAGGCATCAAATTCCAGGTCTTCCACTCATGCTCAGGATAAGTCTTTCTTCTATAGATGTGGTGATATGTCACCATTTTGGGTTGATTTTGACCACATATGATGCATGGTTTATCACTTTCAAAACTCATTAAACTAATACCCTTTCTAACTGCTTCCTGGTGTCATCAAGCTCTGCCCTAAGGATGATGTTTTCCTCTCTTAACTTTTTATTTTCATCATGGACCTTATCAGAAACATCCCTCATCTTAACCCAGTCTGACTCAAAGTCTATAAGCTTATTCTCAAGCTCTAAGATCCTTTTTTCAAACTCTGCACACCTATCATGTTTAATCATGTTGATCCTTTATCTCAATTTTTATGCCATAAATACTGCCCACTATTCCAGGTGGTGCAATCTCTGGATTTTGCATAAAAAGTAAATCTGACTCTAATTTAGTTAAGATTATTTTTTCAATTTCCCACCCAAAGACATCTGCCTTTTTCTTTTCTGCTAAAATCTTTTCTAAAATCTGTTCTTTATATATAACTTTCATTTTATTCCTTTATATTATTTAAATTTCCCCGATAAATTCATACATACTTGATATTATATTCCACTGTTCTTTGCTAAAAACAATTCCATAACCATCTTCAAATGTTACGTGAACTCCAAAACTATTTTTCCAGTTTACTATAATTATGATGTGTAAAAATTTATGAAAATAGATCATTTTATTCCTTTATTTCTTTTAGTGCTTCACTAGCTCTAGTAATACATTCATCCCTATTATAATACCTTCTATCCATGCACTTACAGTCCTCTCGAAATCCAAATGCTTCTGTATATTTACAACTTGGTTCATGCTCACTTTCTAAAATAAAATCCTCTAAAGCCTCACGTAGCTTTTTGTTTTCAGTTTCCTTATACTCACAAGCGGCTTGCCATGTATGAATTAAAGCTAGGCCATACCGATCTCTAAGAGCAATAGACACATTGTATTTCACCCACTCCTCAAACGCTTCTTTGTCTTTGTCGTTCATTTGGACTTCCTTTTATCAAGCTCTCTTATACCTTGCTCGACTAAAAATTTAGCTTCTAGAATTAAGCAATTTATTACCGAGTTATAGATTTCTAATCTATTATCGGTAATAGCAGAAATGCCTTCAAGACAATCATAAATAAGTTTAAATTGCTCTATTGTGTCTTTGTCTTTATCTTTCATCCTTCCACCTCAAAATGTTCTTTGCATTTATTCCAGATCTCTGCAATGACATCCAGATCCCTTCCTCTAAGGTCATCTCCTATGATTGGCTTTTCATACTTAATGTGTGGTCTAAACACATCTTCATAAAGCTCATCAATCATGCGTTTATATCTTGCACCTTTCATGCATGCCTCACAATCATCTGCCTCATCTGGCAAAACAAATTTAATCTCTGCAATCATTTGTTTAGCTCCTTATAAAGTGAGTCCTTAAAGTCTTCTATGTATGCTTCAATGATCTGCTCTCTTGGGATAACCAGGATGACTGACAATCTATTAAGGTGACTTGATGGGATCTGTTGCAGACCTCTCTCAACATTAGACACCACCTGCCCCTTGGATGATGTCCATCCTAACTGCCTGCCTAACTCAATCTGTGAAATCTTTAATTCATTTCTTCTGGCCTTAATGAGTGATGCCATCTTATTAGCTCTGGTGATCATAATTTGTCCTTTCTGCTTTTTCGATTGTCATATTAAGTGCAAACTCAAGATCCACTATAAACTTATAGAAGTCTTTTAATTCAATCTTGCCATTTGTTATGTTTGGGATTTCTAGATGTGAGACACAAACTGTTGAGTCTTGCCTTGCAGTTATTGAAAGATCAATAGTGAAGGGATCTCTTCTTAGCGAAACTTCCATAGTCATGTCCTTTTTAAAAGACTATAGACTAAATTTAATTATCTTGTGAAGGATCTTTTTTCTGGTGTGAATTTTCTGCACCACCATCAATGAGTCTGAGTTTTTGCCTGAATAAATTATAGGATTTTTGCTTTGAGATTGCCTTTTGGAAGGCATTATAATTTCTGATCTCATATAGGTATTTTGCCACTTCTTCCTGGATAAGTGCCTGGATCATGGCATGTTCTCTTTTCTTTTCATCGGGGCAGTCTAACCACTTATTTAGAAAGATAACTTGGGCAGTCATTTGTGGAAGGATTTGAGGAGATCACCAAAGGCATTGGCCATTGTCTCACAAAGGATCTCTTGTAACTCATCAGAGATAACCTGATCCAGACCTACAGTCACATGGCAGATGTGGGATAACTCATGAAAGAGGGATAGCATCTTTTGCTCATCACTTAACTCATCCCAGATGTAGACATGATTATCTGAGAAGTCCACGCAGGCCACTGCATCTGGTGTGGTGATAGTGCAGAGCTTAGTCTTATTGACCACAGAGATCTTGAATTTTCTGCCCAGGATAACCATCTTTTTAGGAAAAGTTTTCTTTCTCATACTAAAAGTTTATCGGTTTATTTTAAGTGATAAAGGATTAAAAGACTGACTTGTTTACTTTTATTGAAATAGTCCCTGCTTTA
>Ga0315903_10001773_pt1 | contig 32697 bp, 18 predicted proteins | sample LakEriMetagenome_7_FD_203524 | JGI IMG/M metagenome (GOLD analysis project Ga0315903, IMG submission 203524) | Freshwater fungal communities from buoy surface, Lake Erie, Ohio, United States - Buoy 2 MA119 | ecosystem: Environmental > Aquatic > Freshwater > Lake | place: USA: Lake Erie, Ohio...
AAACAATTGGAGATGTTGTTGCTGAGGGTAAGGCTCCTGAGGAAGATACTTCTGCTAATCTTGAGAAGTTCCTGTTAGGAGATGATAAAGAAGAGGATGAAGAGGAAGAAATCATCACTCCTAAAGCAAAAGCTAAAACAGCTGCTCCTGCTGAAACTAAAGAAGAGGATGATGATGAAGAAGCTCCTGAAGTGAGCAGATTCACAGCTCTGTCCAATGACCTATTCAAACTTGGTGTATTTACCAAGGATGAAGATGATGAAGATACCCCTATCGATACTCCTGAAGCTTTCTTGGAAAGATTCCAAGCTGAAAAAAGAAGAGGAGCTATAGAAGTGGTAAATAACTTTATTGGTCAGTTTGGTGAAGATTATCAACAAGCATTTGATGCCATCTTTGTAAAAGGTGTTAATCCGAAAGAATACTTCGGTACCTACAATCAAATCGCAAGCTTCTCTGATATGGATCTCTCTCAAGAGAACAATCAGGTGGCTGTAATCAGACAAGCCCTTGCAGATCAAGGCTTTGAGTCTGAAGATATTGATACAGAAGTAGAAAGACTGAAAAACTACGGTGATCTTGAAACGGTAGCCACTAAGCACCACAAAGTGCTTGTGAAGAAAGAAGCTCAGAAACTCCATCAAATGGAGGAGAAAGCACAACAAGAGCTTCAACAGAAACAGGCTATCAAGAACCACTACGTACAAAACGTTCAGACTATTCTACAAGATAAAGTGAAGAGTAAGGAGTTTGATGGCATCCCCATCAACCCCAAACTTGCTGGTGAACTACAAGACTTCCTTTTGGTAGACAAATACAAAACTGCTAATGGTGAAACATTGACAGATTTTGATAGAGCCATCCTGGAACTGAAGAGACCTGAGAACCACGAAATGAAGGTTAAGGTTGCTCTGCTCATGAAGATCCTGGAAAAAGACCCCACTCTCTCTACCATCCAAAAGACTGGTATCACCAAGAAATCCAACGAGTTGTTTGGTGAGGTTGCTAGACAAGTGGAAAAGAGTAGTGTGAAAGGAAGTAAGTCTCAGAAGCAACAACCCAATTCTTGGTTTTTATAATTTTCTCATAATAAATTTAAAAGGATAACAAAATGGCAATTCAAACAATCCCAGGTTTAACTGGTTTTACCTATGCCCGCGTAGCCTCTATGGACAAACGTGCTGTAGGTAAATTGACCGACGCTAACCACCTGGAATCATTCCACTCAACTGAGCCTGCAGACTATGACAAGAAGATCATCTCCTTGTACACTCAGAGCTCACTGTACAGTAATGACTTCCTGGACATGATCAACAAGAGCACACCTTATTACATCGATAATAATAGTGATGCTTGGAAATGGCAAGTTCAGGTTCCTTACAAGTTCCCCAAAATCATCAATGTTCCTGATTCTACCCTGAATCTGAGCAAGCCTGGTATCGATGGTCAAGAGTTCTCTCTTGTTTTGGATACCAACGAGTTCTCTAAGAACGCTATCGTTTCTGTTGGTTCTCGTCAGTATGGTCCTCGCTTCTACGTTATTAAGGATCCAGTTCCTTGGAACATGGGCTTCCTGTATAGCTTCACCTTGGTGAGCGATAACCCCACTGTGGATTTCGTAAGTTCTACCTTCTTGCAAGTTGGTATCGAGCTTGAGCTGGTTGATGCTGCTATCGGTGAATTCGATCAGGATCTGCTGGGTCTTCCTCGCTTGGGTGAGAAGATCACTATGTTTGAATCTTTGGGTTCTGCATATGGTTTCGAGCACAAGATCACTGAGTGGGCTGATGACAAGATGATGAGAGATGCTTCTGGTAAGCCTCTGGATATCTTGGTATATGCTCCTCAGCGTAGAAATCAACTGCCTTTGACTCGTAATGATGTTAAGTGGGAGCCGTTTATTGAGTTCTGGATGCGTAAGTCTATGCTTGAGTTGAAAGTTAAGCGTATGATTTGGAGCAAGCCTGGTACTGTTAAGACTAACGGTAGCAAGCAAGAGCTGAAGCGTACATCTGCTGGTGTATATCACAGAATGCGTAACAACGGTAACCTGGTTCAATACAACCGTGGTGAGTTCTCTGCTAACCTGATTCGTTCAGTGTTTGGAGACCTGTTCTACAGACGTGTTGATGTTAAGGATCGTCGTGTTAAAATGTATACAAACGAAGCTGGTTTTGACGTGTTCCAACAAGCTTTGAAGAATGACGCTTTGAACAGTGGTCTTACCTTTATGGCTGATAGCGGAAACCGTTACCTGCAGGGCGAAGGACAACACATCACTTACAACTTTGCATTCGATGCAATGGTTACTCGTGAGACTGGTCGTGTTGAACTGATCCACCTGAAGGAACTTGACCTGCCTCAAACTAACCTGGAATTTGGACAGAACAAGAAGTCTACCCCTGTATTCATGGTGTTTGACGTGTCTCCAATGTCTGATGGTTCTTTGGTTAACAACATCCGTGAAGTTCGTATGAAGGGTGCACCTTCTATGACTTGGGGATATATCGATGGAACTCGCCACCACTTGGGCTTTGCTAAGTCTCAGGGTATGAGCTCTGCGAACAAATTCCCTGGTTACGAGATCTGGATGAAAGACCGTTGTGATGTATTCATCGAGGACCTGTCTCGCACAGTCTTGATTGAAGAGATCCCACAGTTCTAATACTGCTGCAGCTAAGCTGCACGAAATACCGAGAGAAGAATGCCCCCCACCTCCAAGTGGGGGAGCTTCTCTCAAATTACAGAGTGATTGGGTTAGGGGATTCCTAATCGCTATCCCTTCGATGGGACTCACTCTGCCAATTTAAAACCAAATTAAATTTAACTACATCATGGGTAAGATTGGAAAAATCTCTACGATTAAGAAAGAGTACAACAACTCTCAATTGCAGACAATGCAAGGCGGTCTTGCGATTAAAGGACTCACTAGAATTCCTGGTACAGGAGTTTTTAAGTATCCTTACAAAGAGCTAGATGGTAGATATAGAACAGGGCTTGATCCTGAAGCTAACTACATCCGCAGAATCTCTGATCCTCTAGAAAGAGAACTGGAGGTTGAACGTGTAAAGAACCTTAGAGAAAAGCTTGAAGTTGCTCTTGGGGGAATTGACCTGGGACCTCGTTCTAAGTTTTGGAACTATGGATTGTCTACATCCTCAGATGATGCTCTCCACGTACAGCCTGTAAAGCTGGTAGATGGTGACAACTTCTTTGATCTTAATATGCCTCTCCAAGAACTTGCATTCTCTTGGTTGCGTGTTCACCCCACAATTGCTTCTAGTTATCAAGCTTGGGAGCGTGGTGAATATCCTGCTGATATTCAGTTCTATGTAGCTGATGATGAAATTGAAAATGCTGTTCTGTTCAAGAAGAAGCAACTCATCAACAAGGCTATTGTCAAGTTTGATGCTATGACTCCTGAAAAGAAGAGAAAGGTAGCTCGCTTGCTTGGTTTGCCTGTTACAGAAGATACAAAAGAGGAAGCTGTATATAATCTAGTAGATAACGTCCTTAAACAAACTGAATTCAAGAATGGCAAATATCAAGGGCTGAACCCTGTAGAGGTGTTCACTCGATTTGCAGATATGAAGGAAAACTTACTCCATATTAAAGACCTTGTAAAACAAGCCATCACACACTCAGTCTACAGACTGAAGGCTAATGGTAAGATTTACGAAGGTGAGTTTGAAGTGGCAAAAGATGAGGATGATTTGGTAAAACATCTTGCCGATGATGATAATCAAGAAGATTTGATTACCCTCGAACAAAAGTTGAAATCTAAAAAATTAGCTTCTGTATGATACCTGTAGATAGTTTATTATACAAGATCGATCAACGACTAAATAAACTATCTACTAATGATCATCAACAGATCCAATTGGAAGATAAGATCTTAGCTCTCAATGAGGCTCAGATCAAGCTGATCAAACAGAAGGTAGATGGGTTTAGTGTGGTGAGTGGTCTTGGTTTGGACGCTTTTAAAAAGCGTTACGAAGACCTTCAGAGCTTAGTTGTAACATATAACAACCAGCCTCTCACACTGTCTATCAAGAATGCTGAACTCAATCAGTGGTTCGCAAACATACATCTGCTCACTCCCAAGTACATGTTCTACATTGATAGTTATGTACTGGCTGATAAGGGAAGATGTAAGGATAGGAAGATTTGGATAAACAAGGATTTGGCAAAGCATGGAGATATTTCCCTGCTTCTGAACAACACCCATTACAAACCTTCCTTTGAGTATCAGGAAACATTTAACTTCCTGTCTTCAGACGAGATAAGTGTTTTCACAGATGGTACGTTCACTCCAACTAAAATATACATCTCTTACATGAGATATCCTGTGTACATCGATAAGGCAGGATATGTTAAGTTTGATGGAACACCCTCTGTAGATCAAGACTGTGAGCTTGAAACCTATCTTGAAGATGAGCTTCTGGATCTGACAGTACAAAACCTGGCTATGTACACTGAAAATCAATCTGCTGTACAAAACTCAGCATATAGAATTCAAACAAACGAATAAGTATTTTTAACCTTTAAATAAAAAACAATGGCTGATTTTTCTTTAACTACGGTCTTCGTGGTTCCTGTTGGTAGTGGTATTGCCAATAGCGGTTCTACTCAAGACCTCACAGCTGGTAAGGTGGGTTTCTTTAGAAACGATTACACCGTTGCTACTGCTGGTAACATTGCTGCCTCTCCCTACTTCTATGTAGCTCAAGGTAGAACAAACACGTATCTGCAAGGTTCTAAGCGTTCTGACAAGATCAAGGGTTGCCCCTCTGGTTCTGGTTGTAGCTCGAATGTAACTGAGGTTTACAAGGTGGAAGGATGTCCTACTCCTGTAACTCAAGTTACTGACATTACAAGCTGGAATGTAAAGTGTGGTGATGTTGTTACTGTCACTTTGCGTGCTCACTCTAGCTACCTGGACACTCTGTACTTCAATGGTTTCACTCGTAGTGTAACTGTACAGGCTCCTTGTTGCGATTGTGGTGCTGATCCTTGTGATAATGTTGATGTTCCTGCTTTGATTGACAGCATCATTCTAGCTTTTGAGCAGCAAGGTCCTGGTATTAACCCTGATAATATCACCTTCAGTGATTTCTATCAGTTCCAGCGTCTGGGTAACGATGCTTCTGCAATTCTGCGTATCACTGGTAAGCCTCTGACTAAATACGGACAACCGTGTGATGTTGCAGCTTTCCCTTATGAGTATGACAGAATGTGGTTCCGCACCTTCGTTATCCTGGGTCCTGCTACAACTGCTGACTTCATTGTTCCTGATGCTTGTAATGTAATCGCTACCCCTGTTATCGTACAGCGTTCTTCTTATGCTGTTGGTACCTCTGATGAGATTGCACAGCTGGAGAAAAACTTCTACAGCTACCAAGCTGGTTACTTGAAGCACCTCTACAGAATGGTGGGTTACAACGAGAACTTTGAGAGCTGGGTATCTGCTGGTACTACCTACGATACTTGGTACATCAAGTTCAACGAGTATGACAAAACCGCTTATCAGTGGGGAGATTACATCATGGAGGACAATATGGTGATCATTGCTGCTGAGGCAGGTTCTACTGAATCTACTGACATCAACACCATCCTTGTTGCTGCTCTGGGCACTATCACTGGTGACAATACATGTATCACAACTACATCTACCACCACCACTGTATGGCCCTCTACAACTACCACTTCTACCTTGATCCCGTAATAGAGGAGTTGTAAATAATATCATATAACCTAAGCCAGAGGTGAGAGGATTAAAACTCAATCCTCTGGCTTATTTATTTAAGAGTCATGCCCACGTTAAACCTTGATATACTAGTTCTTCCTACATACAACAAGATGTTGTTGGGCGTTGCTGATGCATCCACATATGCTACCACTCCTGTAAATCCCACCATCGAAATTAATGTTCCGTCTTTTGGAAATGTTGTTCTTCCATTTACAATAAACACCTATAATCTGTTTAATTCTGAAACACTAGGAATTACAGCAAGTGGTGCTGCTCTTGTGCCCCTACCTGATGGAATATATACATTAAAATATTCTATTGCTCCTTCTGCTACAAACTATGTAGAGAAAACAATTCTACGTGTTGATCAGCTTCAGGAGAAGTTTGATGAGGCATTTATGAAGCTGGATATGATGGAGTGCGATAAGGCTATCAAGACCCAATCAAAGGTGGATTTAAATACCATCTACTTCTTTATCCAAGGAGCAATTGCTGCTGCTAACAACTGTGCTCTTGAAACAGCCACTACGCTGTACAATCAAGCACAGAAAATGCTAAATAACTTTGTGAAGAATAACTGTAATTGCTCTGGTAACAATTACGTAATAAACTTCTATTAATATGGCAAGTTGCAGAAACTGTGGAGCAAAGTTTGGATGCGGATGTCAACTAATTAATGGATTGTGCGCAGCCTGTCATGCTGCTGCAGCACAAGTAAAACAATCTTTTAAAAATGTTATATCCAAGATTAGTAGACACTGATTGTTCAACAATCCCTGCTCTACTGCACGATATAGATCATAAGCTGAACGAATTAGGTGCTAATCTGTACAACAATGTTGTATACATGTTAAACCAACCTGTTCCTGCTACAGCAATTATTGATCTCTTGAACTACAAGAGAATTCTTACATTCAAATGGTGTAACCCTGATTATGCTAGCAGTTACACCGTTGAGCAAATCGCTAGCAGAGTAAAAATTTTAAAATACAAATAATGAGCAACTGCAATAATTGTTATAACGGATGTGCTGAGATTGTTTCAGATCAGTGCGTTAAATATACAGGAGTTGATATTCCTGAGCTTGGTATTGAGAATGGTGATACGCTTGCACACGTAGAGGAACAAATTACTAGCTACTTAGTTGACGCTATTGATGGTACAGGAATCAAGTTAACTATTGATCCTCTAATCATCTGCAACCTAGTAAATCAATATCTCCCTGTATGTGCATCTTGTACAACTATATCAGTATTAGATATTGTCACTGCTCTAATTAAGGCTGCTTGTGATCTTCAAACACAAGTGAATGTCCTTGATGGTAGAATAGATGTTATTGAGGCAAACTATACAGTGGGTTGTTTAACTGGAGTCACTGCCACTTCTGGAACACATGCTATTCTTCAAGCTGTTATCACGAAGCTCTGTACAGTTGAGGCTAGTCTTGCAGCTCTTGCTCTTAATGTGAGCACGAACTACGTAAAGCTGGCTGATCTCAATTCATTAATTGCTGCATACCTTGCCACACTAGCTCCTGTTACACAACAGAGTCAGAAGATGGTTCCTTATACAGTTGTTGAATATTACGGACCTCTGACCAACTTTGATGCTGGTGGTGTGGGTATTTCTGCTCTTGGATGGAATAAGGTTTATTTGTGTAATGGTGCAAATGGCACACCTGATAAGCGTGGAAGACTTCCTGTTGGTATCACAAGTGTTCCTGGTGGTGGTGCATTCAATCCTGCTGTAGATCCTGCTATTTCTGGTAATCCTACATATACACTTGGGATGACTACTGGTCAGAACACTGTTGTGCTTTCAGTAGCACAGATGCCTACGCACACGCACGCAGCTAGTGTTGTTGTAACTGATCCTGGTCACTTCCATACAATCTCTAATCAATCTGATGATGAAGCTGGTAGTGGAAAGGTGGCAGTTGGTGGAAATCCTCCAGAAGGAACTAACCCTGTTACAGATAGTGCAACTACTGGAATTAGTGTAACTGTTACAAATGCTTCTCAAGGAGCTAGTGCTGCTCACACAAATATCCCTCCTGTTCTGGCTTGTTATTACATTATGTACATCCCATAAAATCAACAAATTATGTCTTGTTTACCTGGAATGCCTTGTTATGGGGGTGGATCAACCACGCCAAGTGGAACCAATTGTGGAGCAGATCCTTGTGATCAGAAGCTAAAGGTTTCTGATTTAATTAAGTATGTAGGTCCTAATCTTCCTTGTACAGGGATTAATAATTGTGACGATCTTACAACTATTATTCAAAAGTTGGAGCAAGTGATTTGCACTTTGCAACCAACCACTACAACAACCTCTTCTTCTACATCAACTTCCACCTCTACCTCTACATCAACTTCTACTTCTACAAGTACATCAACTAGTACGTCAACATCCACTTCCACTAGCACATCAACATCGACTAGTACTTCTACAAGCACGTCAACTTCTACCAGTACTTCTACAACTACTAGCACCTCTACCAGTACATCTACAACATCTACAACAACTACAGCAGCTCCCACTACAACAACCACCACTACATTAGCTCCTGAGAGCTTGATGGTTTATTTGTCTTCTGAGAGTGGTAATGGTAATATTAATAATGCTGAGGTGTACTATTCAATTCAGCCTCCTCCTTTCCTGGGAACTCAGCCAGAACCTCTTGGTTTGACATGGACACAGTTGGTGAATGGATTTACAATCCCTGAATGTCCTACAGCTCCATCATTGGCAGGTTCAATAACTATCCCTGCTGGACAATATGCATATGTTCAAGTGCGTACATCTGGAGGAGCTAACATTTATTTCATTGGATATAATAATCTCAATCCTTGTGTATCTGGTGTTGTGGGAAGCTTGTATACAGCTAGTTACGCACACAACTCTCCAGGAGCCACTACAAGTATTTACTACAGAGTGAACAATCCTATAACAACACAACCCCATACTCCTTAAAAACCAATGAGTTATGGTGATACTAATAACCCTAACAACAGCTGGGGCTGATACAGGACCTTTTAACCTTTTCTCAAATGTTGATGGATTCTCATCACCTTTTGAGACAGGGGTGTCCAAGGCAGCTCTCTTGGCTGGATATACAACTCTTCTAGCTCCTCCTGGCACCACTGTTGTGAGGGTTAAGTCTGCTGGCACTTGTACAAATCAGATCAATGTTAATGTTGTTCCTTGTTCAATTACCACCACAACTACCTCATCCTCAACAAGTTCTACAACAACTACTACTACAACAGCATTTGTAGTTAATCTTAGTATTTGCTACACACAGGTGGCTGGGGGTCAAGCAACTGGAACTGTTTCAACCGACAGTCCTACAAATACAATCTTGACAGTTGGAATAAGGATTTACGATGATTTGAGTAACTCATTTACAGATACGGTAACTGTCCTTAATGGTGCCACTTCAGGTGTCAGTTCTATAGTAAATCTTACAAATGGAGGGGCTTCTGCTACATCCATAGAGATAACTTCTATAACACCGTCTTCTTTTGGTGGATATGATTATCAGGGAGTTGGAGCAACGGGTGGTGACTGTGGTGCTTGATGATATTAAAAACCCTGTTTTGTTGGTTTTACAGGGTATCTCCTGGGGGTTTCTACCCCTGGGAGTTTTTGTTTTAACTAAGTTGGTTAGAACCAGTAACGGGCTTGGTTAAAATAATTTGGAAAATATAAAATTTATTTCGTACCTTTACTCTAATTTTAACTAAAATCCACTTTGCATGTCTGGAAATCAACACCTTTTGCAGCAGTTAGAACAGCTCCTGCGAATGAAGAGAAGTAGGAAGTTCTACGCTGAAAGACTTGGAATTACAGAAATGGAGGTAGCAAATTTGCTAGAAGAATTGAGAAGTGGTGAGGGGAAGACATCAGAAGCTGAAGCAGGAAATTATATAAGTGACTTAGAAGATACATTGGTAAGATTTGTCGAGGATGTATCTAAAGGAACTGGTGAAGTGGTCTTCAACTCTAAAGAAGAAATCAAGAGTTTGGATGAGTTGATTGAGAAGTGCAAGATTGACACAACCAAATGGGAAATAACTAAATACGTCCAGAACTACTGGGGAAATGCTGAGGCTCCTCACTACCAAGTGAAGGCTTGGTTGGGAAGAAAAAAGAATGAGCAGATTTTCCAAGATAGTTTCATCTCCTTTCTGGAGAGCTATGAACCTAGTGCTCCAACAGTTAAAGAACCTGCATACGATGAGCTGAAAAGAGAAGGATGTCTTGTGATCAATAAACAAGATGCTCATTTCAACAAGCTTGACATCTATGGAGACAATGATATAGAAAAGAGATTTGAGACATTCTTGCAGAAGTTAGAGATAATCGTTAACCAAGCAACTTTGTCTAATAACATTACCTATGCAACGTATGTTATAGGATCGGACGAATTTAACAGTGAGTTCACTGGTACAACTACAAGAGGAACACCTCAACAGAACATCCTCTCCTACCACGAAAGCTTTCGCAAAATATGTGAACATGAGGTGAAAGCAATCAATCTTCTCTTAGAGAAGGTTACAGCATTAGAGGTAATATTTGTTTCTGGTAATCATGATGAGTTTGTGGGTTGGCACTTGGCTAGCTGGTTGCAAACTTATTTTAGAAACAATTTTAGAGTGCTCTTTGAGATATCTCCAAGGTATAGAAAGTATGCAGAATTTGGTTCAGCATTAATGATGTTCAATCATGGTGATGCTCTGAAGCCTGCAAAACTGGCTCACCTATTCCCAATGGAATACAAGCACAGTTGGTCAGAATATGAACATTTCTACATCTTCACAGGAGACAAGCACCACGAGATGAGCTTGGATTTCAATGGTATTAAGTTCTATCAACTCCCTGCTCTTTCTAAAGCAAAGAGCTCTTGGGATGACAAGAATGGATATACGGTGACCAAGGGTGAGCTGACAGTGTTCCTGATTGATTATGAGGATGGTATGACTAATATATTCAAACAGTATTTATAATGGCTACACTACGCAAGTTGGTTTCTGATGTACGCTCTATGCACAAGATCCTGTCTACGGACAGTTTGATCACGGATAGGGCTATTGCGTCTGAAATTAGGAACAATAGCTTGTTGTTGATTAAGCAGGAAACCAACCTGAGAAAGCTGTGGGCTACATCAACTCTATTCACCACTATCCCTTGTTTAGAGATGATAGAGGTGCCCATCTCTGAATGCTGTGGATATGTAGATCCTTGCTCTGTAGCAAGAAGTAAATTTAAGCTCCCTCGTATTTCTGAGGGCAACTACCAGTATTTGATTCAAGGCGTTTGGTCTATCAACGCTATGGGTGGGATGGGTAAGAAGTTGAAGGAAATCACCATCAACCGTTACATCAATCTGCTCAAGCTTCCTATCATCAAGAAGGAGTCTTATTATTGGATAGTCAATGGATATCTATATGTAAGTGATCCTCTTCTTAAGGCTATCAGAATTGCAGCTCTGTTTGAAGAGGATGTTGATAACGAGGTGATGTATCCAGATAACGGATGTGGAGATTGTCAACCTACAGATGAAGAGTGGTGCAAAAACCCTCTTGACAAAGAGTTTGCTCTCCCTGGATATCTAGAAAAACAAGTGCTTGAACTTACATCTAAAAAACTCCTAGAAACCTACTTTGAGGTGGATACAGACTTGACCGATGATGGTATAGATGGTCAAGCACCCAACTCCCCAAAAAATAGATAATGAGAGTAAAGATTGACTGGAGAAGTGCAAGTAAAGAAAACTACAATCAGTTCTGCAAGAAACACCCCTCAATAAAGCTAACCTTTGATGAGTGGAGAAACATCATATACTCTTTCACAGATGCTTATAAAGAGTACATCCTAGAAACAGGAGAAAGAGCAAAGCTTCCTTTTGGATTTGGAGAGTTTGCCATAAACAAGAAAAAGAGAAGGAAGATCAAGGGTGTTGATGGGAAAGAGTTCATAAACCTCCCAATAGACTGGAAAAAAACTAAAGAGAAGGGTAAGGTAATTTACAACTTTAACTACCACACAGAGGGTTATTTCTTTGGGTGGATGTGGTTTAAAGAAACAGCTAGACTGAAACATCTGGAGCTTTGGTATTTCAAACCTTCCAGAGTGACATCTAGACTACTGTCCCACTATTTAAAAACCAACGAAAAATATCAGCATCTATATTACGAATGGAAAAAATAAGCTAAATGTCCTACTATTATAAATATAATTTCACATCTCCTGAGATAGTTTATTCCACCGTAAAGGAGGAACTGAAAAGCTATTTCGATACAGGGGCTGTGGATGATCTGATGTTTCCCACCTATCTGGACAAATGTCTTAGAAAGTTGGGTAGGGCTACTTATGTTATCACTGAAGAAACTCTATATATTGAGGACTTTGAAGCTAGACTTCCTGATAACTTCTTTGCTGTCAGAGAAGCTTGGATGTGCACCTATGTGAGTGGCTATCCCTATCAGTCAGCTAACTCTTTCTACTCCCAAGCTGTTGGTCAAACCACTGTTCAGGTGAGTCCTGTTACAGTTGGTGGTGATGTTTGTGGTGCATGTAATCAAGCAGCCTGTGTTGCATGTTCTGTATGTACACAGCCCTCATGTAACTGCACCTGTCCTCTTGAGATAACTCAGGCTGTATATAAAACTAATAATCAGCTGAATATTGCTTACGAAAAGAAGTATTTGCTGAAACCTGGAAATATTTCTGTTAGAGCAGACTGCGCACTTGACTGTGCTAATTTCAACAGTTCTGCTGCTGACAGTTTTGATATTAGAGATAATAAGTTTGTAACCAACTTCAGAAATGGAGTTGTGCATCTGGTTTTCTATGCCACAGAATATGATGGTGGAGGAAACCAAATGATCCCTGATAACTACCGTATCAGAGAGTACATTGAGGCTTTCATCAAATACAAGGTATTTGAGACCCTCACTAATCAGACCAATGATGAAACATTTAATCAGCTTCAATCCAAGCTTGCTTATTACAAGCAGCTTTCTGAGGAGGCATTCATCATGGCTGATATCGAGATTAAGAAGCAAGATGTATACGCTAAACAAAGAAGAATTGTACAGGATCTAAATAGATTCAACATGTACGAACTTCCAAACAGAGTAAGCAGATATGGCTGGAGAAGAAACAACTGATCAGGGTAGTAATATTAGGGCAGAGTATAATAATGCCACTACGGGGTTGAACCTAGACAGATCTGTTAATCAGATCACTAAGGGTCAGCTCACGTATGCATTGAATGCTTCTGTAGAGAACTTTGACTCGAATTCTGTTAACTATCAGAATGAGCCAGGGAACGAGTTCTGCTTTCAATTTCCTGAAGGCTACCAACTGATTGGTGAACATTTCATCAATGAGAAGAATAAACATGTATTCTTTCTTGCTAATCCTGAAACAGGAGATAGCGAGATTGGGTATATGGACAATAATGATTGTGTCTATCGCACTTACATCAATGCTAAGTGCTTGAATTTCAATGTTAAATATCCAATACACAAGGCTGTCCACAAACTTACTAATTGCACTACAGAGATATACTGGACAGATGGATATAACCCAAGACGTTTCTTAGATCTTGAGAAGATCCCTTATAAGCTCCAATCTGGGGCTAATCTCTGTGATCCCATTTTTACAAACGAGATTGACTGCAACAAAATGAATGTGCAGCCAGAATTTAATATCCCTCAACTTGAAGTGGTTGATGTTGTGAATGGTGGGGATCTTCTGGCTGGAACATATCAATTTGCTATTCAGTATTGTGACTCCTTAAGTCAGGGGTACACATCCTACTACTCTGTTACTAACCCAACACCTATTGCTGACGTAAGTATCACCACACCTAATTTCAACTACCAGGTGGGTAAGTCTATTAGAGTGGAGGTTAGTAATCTGGATATCACTGGGTTATACAGATATTACAACTTAGCTGTAATCAAGACAGTGAATGCTATCACTTCTGTAGAGCTAGTTGGCACATATTTCATTAACGATAGTCAAGACACAATCACTTACACTGGTCAGAACAAGAGTGACATTCGTCTTACAACAGATGATATCTTCATCAAGTATCCTTATTATGAGGTTGCTCAAGATATTACAGTTGCTCGTGATGTTCTGATTTGGGACAATCTGTCTTCTATAGATAGGATTAACTTCCAGCAAATAGCTAATCAAATTCAGCTTCAGTGGGAAACCTGGAGACTCCCAGCTGGTGAAAACTATGCTGATGAAATAAATGCCACAAACCTACGCGGGTACCTGCGCGATGAGGTGTATGCGTTTGAGATTGTGTTCCTTCTCAAGAATGGTAAACAAACAGATGGTTTCCACATTCCTGGAAGAACAGCAGATATTAGCGATTTGACAGCTGTACCAGATACCAACTTTGACTTTATTGGTAGTCCTGATTATACAATTGGAACTGTTGGATATAGCCCTTGGTGGAAGATTTATAACACAGCTACGCTTACAGGATTTTCTCCAAGCTATTCTCCTGCTTCAGATTACAAAGGACCTTATCAGTATGGTGAGTTTGCCTATTGGGAATCTACAGAGCGTTATCCTTGTAACAAGGAGGTGTGGGGTGATCTTGCTGATCAACCTATCAGACATCACAAGTTCCCTGATGTAAAGGTGAGTCCTGTATTTGAGTCTGCACCATTTAACACAACCAGTCCTCTAACTATGCAGGATGAGGCTGTATTCCCAATGGGTGTTAGACTTGATGTTAGTTATATTGCTACACTGATAGCTAATTCTAGCCTTACACAAGAGCAGAAAGATAATGTTGCTGGGTTTAAGATTGTTCGTGGTGACAGAGGACCTAATAAGTCTGTTGTAGCCAAGGGTATTCTTAGAAACGTTGGTAAGTATGAAAAGGATGAAACTGAGTATTATTTTGCCAACTATCCTTACAATGACCTAAGAGAAGATCCATTCCTTCTTGAGAAGAATAATGCATTTACAGCAAATGCTGAAATCTCTAATAGTTTAGGTGGCATTTGCAGAAGCTACAATTATATCATCTACCAGAACAACACAACCATCAGATATGTAGACTGTTACACAAATGAAACAGTTGACATAGGTCCATTTAATATTGGAGAAACAGCTGATGTTTGTGCAATTGGTGCTCCTCAAGTTACCGCTGGTGAAGCTTGTATAACAGGTAACACATATAAGATTTGGAGAATTTCTAACAACGGAGCTCTTCTCTCAGGACAGAGAAAGTTCATGTATGTTCCTCCAACAGATGGTGGTCTTTTTGCTCCTCCTGTTGGATATACCTCTTGGTGCGAGTATTGTCATTATAATCCCTCAGATTCAAACTGTAAGGATGAATATGGTAATAATCCTCGTGCTCTTCATGATGTCACAATTAGCATCAGTGTAGGTAATAGTTTTGATGTTCCGTCTCTCACCAAACCTACATTTATTAGTGGTCAGAACAAAGACTACACAATTGAAGAAATTGATGCTGTAGGATTTAACATATGTCCCCCTAGAAACCTGAATGGTTTTTGGGATAACAATCTGAAATACAGACAGATATTCAACTCTCCTGAGACATCTTTTGGACAACCGTTCCTTGGAGATGTTCTTAAGCTAGAGAACGTAATGTTTGGTGGAGGTAAGGCTCACTTCACACAGGTGAGGAAAAACTCCATGTACAAGCTTGCTACACAAGAAGCCCAAACAGATGCTCTGTTTTCTTCTGCTGAGATTGCTGGTATTACAGGAAGTCCTTTAGATCCAGGTGTTTTATTTGCTGGGTATGAGGCATACCTTACTATATACATCAATGCTATTATCAGACGTAACTACGCTTACTCTTTCAACTCTATAGCTAGCTATGACTATAATGCTGATATTGACAATGGATTGGGAGTTAAGCAAAGACCTCTAGACATTGCTAACTATTTGATTCCTGAAGTGCAGAGCGTTGGAAGTAATGAAAGTACAATTAACAACTTCCAAAGAGAATCTTCTGTATATCTGAAGACATCAGAAAGAACTGTTACATATAGCAGAACTTATGGAAACTATGATGTCTGTAAGGTGTCTGGATTCTTGGCTTCTATATTTGCTTATACAGATATTGCTACAGGAAACACAGTGATTACATCAGTGGGTAGCGGTTGTGCGAACATTAACTCATTCACTACACCAGTGGTGTTGTTTAACAATTCTGGTACAACAGTTACACAGATTAGTTCTTCCACTGTTCCTTTCACAGGTCCTATTGATCCTCTTCTGTTCCCAAGTGACACACCAAATTTGTCTGGAACAGGATTGATTGACAACTCTAGATTTGCTCTTGGAGATGGGTCTAATCCAAATGCTACATGTAGTGCTGCTGGTAAAGAGGTGCCTATTAACACTGTAGCATATTATGCGTCTATTAAGAACATTAATGTTTCTCAATACGGACAAATCTATTCTTACCAAGCGATTGACACAGGATTTCAAAGAGACATCACGCCTCTAGTCACTCCTGCGTATGAGACAGTGTTTGGTGGAGATACGTTCATTAGTAGGTTTGCGTTCAAGACAAAACTTCCCTTCTTCTTTGACAATCGTGTTGGTGCTCCTGATGATAGTGACATTTTCTACGATGAGGTTGGTAATGTAGCCTATCCAAAGTATTGGTTTTCAGCTAGATCTATATTGAATGACATCACTGTAGCTGCGTATACACTCAGAAACTTTATATCGTTTAAGGCTCATAACCTAGACTGCCCCAACTCTCAGACTCCTGAGGACAGCCCTGGAAGAACTTATTATGATGGAAAGATGTACCTGTTTGCTTATGGTGTGCCTTATTTCTATTGTGAGTCTTCCTATAATGTAGATTTACGTCAAGCATTCAATTCTGAGGAAGGTGATTTCTGGCCGCATGTGACCAACAGCATTCCTGATGATTGGGTGCAAGAGTCTAATGTGTCTATCGCTAATGACAACACCTACTATTACAACGTAACTTATTCTAAGCAGAATAAGGAGAATGTGTTCACGCATCTGCCTAATGACTGGAAGGAACTGTGCTACACAAACTATCCATTCAGAGCAATCTATTCTGATCAACAAGAAATAGATGCTGACAATAGAATTAATAACTGGTTGATTTACAGACCAGTGTCTTATTTTGACTTCCCCCAGAACTACGGCAAACTCACATCTCTGGATGGTATTCAGAACAAAGCTGTGTTGGCTAGATTTGAGAACAAGAGCTTGCTGTATGGTACAATGCTCACCATCAACACTAGCAATCCTCAGGCTGCTTACATTGGTAATCCAGAACTTTTTTCATCATCTCCTGCAGTTGACTTTGCAGAAACTGATCTTGGATATGTAGGAAGTCAGCATAAGATGCTCCTGAAGATCCCTCAGGGACAGGTGACAGTTGATGCTAAGAGAGGGCAGGTGTTTCTAATCACTGGTAATGAAGCTATGGATTTGTCTGCTTTTGGATCTGGAATGAACAGGTTCTTTACAGACCATCTGGCTTTTGAAATCCTGAGATATTTCCCCACTGTAAATGTGGACAACCACTTCAATGGTCTTGGTCTGCATGGTGTGTACGATTCTAAATATGACAGAATCATCATTACCAAACTTGACTATACACCTAAGAGCAACAATATCAAATATGATTCTGTAACACAGGAGTTCTATATTGAGAACACATATCCTCAACAAAACACAACAACATCCACATCTTCTAGCTCTACATCCACATCCTCTTCATCTTCTACAACATCTACATCCTCATCTTCTACATCTTCCACTACAACATTAGCACCTGGAACAACTACCTCAACAACCACTCTTAAGCCTCTCATCACTCGTGAGGTGGTTTATTTGACAGATGAGGCATATTTCTGTAACAGAAGTTGGACTCTTTCGTTCAACTTCAACACTAAGAGTTGGATCAGTTTCCACAGCTACATTCCTAACTGGTATATTGCTGAGAACAACTTCTTCTATTCTGGACAGAATGATTGTTGCACAACACTGGATGCACTTGTTGGTACACCTACAGCACCTACAACTACAACCACTACAACAGCATTTAGTTGTACATGTAGAACTTATCAGGTGAGCAACTTTACAGGATTTACACAGCAATACGACTATTACGATTGTAACAATGTACTGCGTCCTGCTGTAACTATTTTAAGTGGACAAACACAACAGGTGTGTGTATGTAATGATAGAATTCAGTATGCTGATAGAGCATTGATTGTTACGTTGATTTCTGGTACATGTATCACCACTACAACTTCCACAACCACAACTGCTTATACAGGATGTAATCTGGCTGGTGTAGCATGCGAGCAAACTACCACTACAACAACAAGTAGTTCTACAAGTACCACCACAACATCTAGTACTTCTACCACTACAACAAGTAGTACGAGTACTAGTACCACTTCTACGACCACTACAGCATTTGGTACAAATTGTACGTTCTACCAAATCCAACCAATCGAGTCTATAAGCATTGAGTGGGAAGATTGTGGAACAGGAACACCGCTTTCTGGAACTTACGTTAGCACTCATAACATATGTGCTAACACAGGAACTCTTAATGTGACTGGTGGTACAGGTGTTATCACTATTGTAGGTCCTTGTTAAACCTTGATTATAAATGCCAAAAACAGTAATCATAAAGCTTACAAAAGCCTCACCTAGAGTGGGACCGTTCACCATCACTGATGATTTGGGGAACGTTCTTGACACAGGTGTAACTTTGCAGGAATTGATTGATGGTGTATCTTACACTGTTGACAATGCTGTGAACGTGATTACTATTCAGTCTACAGGAAAATGTAAGACATCTAAGTCATTTTCTGCAAACACTCCAATATATACCAGTCAGTTACAGTTTGCAACATTCACCATATCTAGAAATGCTTGTATCTGGAGACATCTAACTAATCCAGAGATATACAACTATTTCTATGGAAATGTTGAACCGTATGTCATAGAGTATCCCTTTGCCTATGCTTTCCAGGATGAAATCCTGCAGAATGTGAAGGATTATACAAAGGCTTACAAATACTTCCCATCCACCACTGGTGTATGGAATGATAACGCTAGGATTGAAACAGATGATAGATGGTTCAACAAGGCTGTTCTGTACAATGGTCAGCAGTCTACAGGTGTGCTTGAGCTGGTTCCCAAACCTCTCAACAACCTGAGTCAATACCTCACATATCCTATTTACAACACTGATAGCAAAACTATCACTTATACAAAGAGTGATAATTTCTATCAGTATAATACATTCTGGTCTTTGGTTAAGAGCAAGTCAGAACCTCTGTTCTTAACCACCTGTGAATCTCTGTCTATAGACAAGATTGTAAACCAGGCTAATATGGATTATGGCAAGAGATCCTTTAAAAAAGAACCTCTGAGAGCTAAAGAACTGAAGGTGAGACACATCCTTGACAATCGCTCTGATGCTCACCTTGTCAGCCAATTTATTGTTACACCTGCTCAAATCTCCTACAAGTAACATGGCAAAGAAAGAAAATAAGCTTACGCAAGACAAAGCTCTAGAGATATTGAGCGATGGTAGAGTGCATGGAAAGCGTCTTACAAGAAAGCAGAAGAAGTTCTTTGGTGCTATTGCTGGAGGTGCTGAGCCCTATAAAGCACAGATTGGAACAATACTTACAGGCTTCCATCCAAACCTAGCAGAGAACCTTTCTGAGGTGTTATCAGCTCCACAAAAAGCTGCAACACAATTAGTTACAGGAAAATACCAAACTCCTTCTGAGGCAATGGGTATTCAGAATGCAGCTGGGGCTTTTCTTACAGATGTTGTTTTAGATCCTCTTGGTTTATTAGGAATTGGTGCTGGTGCAAAGGCTGCAAAAGCTAGTACAAAAACTGGCATACTTAGTAAAGCTTATTTAAAAAATCCAATCGCAAGAAAGGAACTAAGAGATCCAAATAAGTCTTTTAGAGTTGCAGGGATGGATGCCTATGATGATTTTGTAGAAAGTGGTGTTGTAAGATCACGTACACCCATGCCCATGCCTGGAATGTCTTTTGCAGAAAAAATGAAACAAAGACCAACAGCGTTTCCTTCATTTCAAAAGGGGTACGCTGATATGCATTATTTACCAGAAGAGGGAGGGGTTGTTTTTGAAACAAGTTTACCTACATTTAGAAGAGGTGATATAAATCCTGTAACAGGCAATCCTGTAAAAGGAAGACATTATGCACATAGAGTTATAGATACTGAAACAGGTAACGTTTTATATAGTGTTCCTGGAAAAGATATAAAAGTATACAAAGGTAAACCTCATTGGTTAATGGGGTATCAAGAAATAAAACCACCAAAGAAGAAACAAGATGGTGGAGCTATTGAGGGAACAATGGGAGGACTCACAAACAAAGGATTTAATTTTAATCCTGCATGGGGTGGAGCTTGGAGAGATGGTGGTGAACTTACAGAAAACAATTGGCTAGATAAGTACCAAGATGGTGGTAATCTTCAACCTCCTATGGCTGGTGCTGTACAACCAGCTATGCCTATGGGTCAGCGTGGTGTGTTCTTGGAACCAAACAGCCCTAAACTTCCTAAGGTGGGATCAAGCTCTGAACTAGCAATGTCTATTGGTGGTGAGAATGGTGAGCCTGCCTACTTGATTCCTTCCATGAAATATGGAAGAATGCAAGTTGATCCTATGTTCGAGTTCATGAGAACAGGGGAACATTTGGGAGGTCCCTTCAAAACATGGCAAGAAGCTGATCAATGGGAAAGAGATGTCAGACATCCCTATGTTGAGAAAGGACAATCTATTCCCACTCCTTATAAGAGATGGGGACAATTTGCGATGGGTGGAAGCCTTCCTGGTTCTGTAGGATTCATGTATGCAAGAACAGCAGGAGCTGCTCCTTCAGAAGGTCCCTATGCTAAGAAGACACTCCCTAGTGCTCAGAATGGAGCAGAAATGTCTTTCTATCAACAAGGGCTAGATTGGAAACCTAAGAACATTAGTAGGAACGGAGGATGGCTGGATAAGTTTGATGATGAGGTTCCTCAGGCTCAGAAGGGATTTACATCATCTGATTTATTGAATATTTTAGCTGTTGATCAACGTGAAAGAAACAGACAAAATTTATATAATTGGACATCTACTGGTGCAAAACAAGCTAATCCAAATGTAAAAGTACAGCCATATCAACCATCAGAAGAATATAAAAAAGCTGTTTCTAAACTTCCTAAAAAAACTAAAGAGGGTCCCTCTGTTAAAGCTCAGGATATGAGTCGTGAAGCTGTTAGACTTCGTGAAGAAGCTGCAGCTAATTATAGAAGAGAACAAGCTATTCAGAATTCTGCTTTAGCTCAAAGCTTTGGTTCTTTAACTCCAGGTGGGTATAATCCTGGAGCAGGGGCAGTTGGTGCTGAGACATTTGTAAATCTGAATCCTATTACAGGACCTGGAATGTCTGCATCAAGACTCACTCAACAGGCAATTGGTGAAAATCCATATGGATTTAGTTCCAATAATCCTTGGTACATGAATGCACTGGGTGGTCTAGGAGTTCTGGGAGATGTATTAAGTGTTGGAATGGTTCCTGGAATGAAGGTTTCAGATAACGCACCTTTGAGTTCTGAAATATCTAGCAGGATGACTCAACAGGTAAGACCACCGATGTTACCAACAGCTCAGAAAGCTGCAGTTCCTCTTTCTGCTGCTACCACTGAGGTGAAACCTGCAACAACAGCTACTGCTGCTGTTCCTGCTAAAACATGGCAAATGCAAGAGATGCCTGGCTTACATTTGAAATCTACAATGGCTGATGGTGCTGTAACCAAAATAGTAGAACCTAAGACAGGTCTTGTAAATGTGGAACAAGCTCTTGGTATTATTGGCAAAGAGTCTGGTGGTAAGGAGAAAGTGGAGATGATCAGAAAAGTTTTGGGAGGGGATGCCTCAAAGAAAATGGATTATAACAACTTTAGAAAGATTGTACAAGATCAACTTATTCCTCTTGACAGAAATTTTAGAACAAGCGGTGAAGGTGTAAATTCTGGTTATGGATTAGATAAGCTTGGTTATAACAAAGTGCGTTGGACAGATGATGCTGCTGGTGTAGAGATAGTTCCTGAAACAAGACCTCTAGAAAATCAAACACTGGTTCTCAGTAATTCTGATAAATTTGGTAGAGGTTCTGGGGCTCACACAGGTGCGGAAGAAACACTTGGACATATACATTTCATGAGAGATGCTGAGAGTCCAGATGTTCTCACCTTAACACAATTACAGTCTGATGCTTTTCAAGGAACGCACACTGTAATGCCTAAAAAAGGTGCTGCTTCCACAAAGTTCTTTGAGTCTTCAGAATTTGCTGATAGATTTGATCGACAATTAAAAAGTGCTAAAGAAACTTATGAGGACTTTAAATATAAATATGAAAATAATATTCCTGATGAACAAGGTTTCAAAATAAATAAGTCACAGGTCGATCAACTAAAGCAAAGCTATGACGCCGCTCTTTTATCTAGCAATCATTTAAAAAATCTTTCTCAAAAGCAACTATTGGGGAAAAACTTCCAAGAAAGATTTTTACAAGAATTTGTTGACTATGCGGGATCAAGAGGAGACGTAAACAGCGTAAGGCTGCCAACAAGTGAAACAGCTGCTAGAATACAGGATTATAAAAAGGTCACTGTACCTACAGATGAACTCAGAAGATTGAGAACAAATGTTAGAGAGGCTAGTGATAAGTATGGAAGTAGCTCTACAGAATTTGCAGAAGCAAATGCTGCATATGAAAAAGCAGTTACAGGTGCAGAGGAGGCTTATTCATCTGAGCACCAGACTATTCTTAAGATGTATGAAAACCAGCCTAAACTTATTAAAAAGCTTTTTGGTGTGGAGCCTACAATAGTAACAGATAGCAAAGGTAATACATGGTATCAGTTTGATGTTCCTAAATCGTTCAAGGGTAACAAAGGAGAACTAAAAGCATTCAAAAAAGGTGGTGTTGTAAAAGACAACATGGGTTATTGGAATCCTGAGAACTGGGGTAAGGTGGTAGAGATTGATTCTAATGACATCACTATGAAAGGAGTTAATCAGCCCCTCATAGGAGTGTCTGATGAAGGAGATGTTAAATACATGGAGCCTGGAAAGGACTATAAGTTCAAGGGCAAGAAGGTGAAGGAATATCCTATTGGTGCTCAAGGAGTTAGCGTAAATAAAGCTGATGAATATCCCTTGGAAAAACTAGACAACTTACTTAATTTTACCAACTATAATAAACCAAAAGCCAAGTCTGGTAAATGGCTTGATAAATATAAATAACATGAAAGCACAAATGCTCAAAATCGCTGGTGTTAAGTCTGAGAAGGAATTCTACAAGAAGTTCCCTGATGAAGCATCATTTATGAAAGCTCACGGTAAAGAATTTAAAAAAGCCATGAGAGCTAATAAGGTGAAGAAAGCTCAAACTGGATTTGAGGGTGTGGCTCCTTCTCCCATAATTGATGAAAGTACGATAGAAAGACCTGCAGCTGATGTAGATTACGGATACCTATTTGAAGATCAACAGGCTAAACAAAAAGCTCAAGATGCTGAGAGAGATGCTGCGATTCTTGGCAGATCAACTACTGGTCAGAACTGGGATGTAAAAAACCCAACTGGTCAAGATCTAACTGATATGAGAGCTGCTCAAGCTAAATTAGATAATCGAGCTAATTTTGCAAAAAAAGCCAGTCCATATATTCAAGCTGGTTCAGATGTTATGAGAGGGATTAGTATGATAAAGCAGCAAAAACAAGCTGTAAAGCAAGCCAAGCAAATGGCTAATCTCACTGGTGTTCAAGCTGCTGCAGTTGCCTCTACGCCCGTTCAACCTATTAAGAATCAATATGTTAGACCTGAGGATAATGTAATTCAACAAGATCAACTGTTTCCTTCTCAAGGAGTAGGAACAAATGTTCTTGCTGAATATGGTGCTATGATTGGTGGCAACCCCACAGAGATCCAGAATACCTTTGCTCCCAACACCATCTACTCAGATATGGGATATGAGCCCTTGAGTGATAGCGACAGAGTGAAGCAGTATCAACAAGGTGGTCAGCTTTATGGTATGCTGAATGATAGTAAGTTTGGAGATGTTATGAACCAGGGTGGTGGAAACGTATTGAATCAACTTGGTACAGCCATCACTGGTGAGGAAGATGCTGGTACAGCTATTGGTGGAGGAATTGGTCAGGCTGCAGGAACAGCTATTGCTGGTCCTGTTGGTGGTATGGTTGGTAAGTTTGCTGGTAAGTTACTCGGTGATCTTATTGATGGAAGTGAAAGAAAGATTAAGAAAGCCCAGAAGCAAACAAGAAAGAACCAAGCTTCTATAATGGGTTCACAATTTGGAGCTGGTATTCAGAATATGTTTAGTGCTAATGTTAGAAACGGTGGAGATGTTCCAAAAGCCCAAGGTGGTAAAGAAGAAAAAGGAGGAGATAAAGATAAGGGTTGGATAAATCGTGCGGCTAATGCTCAGCTTAGAAAAGATGAAAAATGTGAATCACATCCAGGAGATCCTGGAAAAGGTGCTGTTTCATCCATCTCATATGGTGATGTACCTGCAACACCGCAACAGCTCTACCCAACTAGATACAAGACACTGTATTCACAGATGCCTTCTGATAAAAAGGAAAGAAGAGCTATTATTGACGCATTTGAGAAATTCAGAGGTGCTGGTACAAGTCCTTATGTAAAAGATTACAGCCCAGAGGATTATCAAGCTGCTTTATATGAAGCTAATATCTATAATAATAACATGCGTCAAAGTGGATATGAAAAATACTTTGACCCTACAACTGGTGCTGTCCTTCCTGAATATGCTACTAGTTTTAATAATCCTACAATGGCATTTTATAGAAGCAAGTTTCCTCAGGCAAAACAAATCACCCCAGAACAGATTATTAATTTGATGCCTCTTGAGGAAAGAAAGGCTTTGATATCTAGAGGATATAAACAAAGAGATGGTGGACAAACCTCTGATTATGAATGGATTAGCCACACATGGCAGCCACAAGTGATTACACACTTTGGAGAACACAAGGTGAGTGATTTGCTCAGACCTCCTGCTGATGCAGATATGCTTCGCACGGGCGGGAGCATCAGACAAAACTATGTTAGTCCTGAAGAAGAGATGATGACACAGATGGCTCTTGGTGGACAGCTTAAAACCACATGGGGTGGATATGCTGAGCCTATTTCTCACAACCCCTACATGCCTTCTACAGGACAAACTGTTATGTTCAGAGGTCAGTCTCATGATGAGAGTGATGGAAAAGGACGTACAGGTATTGGTGTGAAGTATGGTAAACACGATAGCTACACAGACTATGCTGAATATGGAACAGAAGCTGATGCTGATGTAGAAGTGGAAAGAAATGAGCCTGCTGTAGAACTGCCTAATGGTGATGGTGAAAACAGTATGGTGGTGTATGGTAACCTGAAGATCCCTAATCAGTTCCTGCATGAGATTGGTGATCCTAAAGCTAAGGGTAAGAAGTTCAAAACCTATGTAAAAGATCTTGCTAAGAAAGAGCAAAGACAAAACAAGATTATTGACAAGAGCTCTGAAAAGCTAGATGGTCTAGATCCTAATTCACCATTTGACATGCTGAAGCTCAACTCTTTAGCTGCAAACATTCAAGGTGCAAATATGAAGCTTAAGCAGTACGCTGATTTCAAAACAAACGCTGCTGCTGTTCAGAACGCAATTAATGACACAGCTGAAGAGATGGGACTGGATGCTGATACACTGGCTAAGGGTAGAGTGAAGATTGACAAGAGTGCTTTCCAAGGGGAAGCTAGATATGGTAAATCTGTACCAAAAGCTCAGGATGGATTGAAGACAGAGCTTGGTGAATCAATCACAGAAGATCAGCTAAAAGAGCTTAACGCTCTATATGAGAAAGCTAAATCTCAGAAAACTGGTGACTCTGTTCTTGCTTTCCAAAGAAAGTTCCATGAATATCTTCCAAAAGCTGCTCTTAGATTTAATAAGGAAACTAAGTTTTTGACAGCAAAGGCTAAGAAACTTGGTGTAAAGAAAGAAGATTTGGACAAAATTGACCCAAGTAATCTTTCTGGAGATCTTGAGAAAAGAGTGCTCCAAGGTAATGAGGATAAATACTTCGGTCCTATCACTACTAAGTACATGGAGATTGCAACAAAGGCTGCAAAGAAAAAGGATGTGCCAGAGGTAACTAAGTTTACACCAATACCTAAACCTGCTCCTCCTACTCCTGCTGTACCAACAACACCCACTACAACTAACTACCCAATAACTCCTTACAAGCAAAATCCATATCTAGAGGCTATTGCTGCAGCACTTCCATATTTGAGACCAACTGATATGGAAGAGCTTGATCCTAGACAGATTATGGGAGAAATGTATGCATTGTCTACCAATCAGGTAGAACCTGTACAGGCTCAGAAGGTTCAGCCTAGACTTAGTGTTCCAATTGATATCTCTCTCCAAGATATTCTGAATGAGAACAGAGCTACGCTTAGAAGACAACAGCAACTTGTAGGGTATAACCCAGCTGCTCAATCTGCCTTTTCTGCTCAAGAATATGAAATGAATCAGAAGGTTCTTGCTGAGCAATTCAGACTGAACCAGGCTGAAAAGCAGCGTGTGTATGAAAAGAACAGGGATATTCTTAACCAGAACGATTTAACCAATCTGGGTATTTTTGATCGACAATATGAAAGACAAGCCACAGCTTTGTCAAAAACAAAAGCTACAGCTCAAGAGGCTTTGAATTCTATCAGTTCTAAAATACTTCAGAACAGATTGGAAAACAGAACGTTAGCTACAATGGAGAACCTATACGGATATAGATTTGATCCCAACTTCAGAACTATGAACTACCAAACTGCTGGGTTTAACATCCCCACTGTTTATGCAGGTCCTGATGGAAAATACTATAAAGCAAACCAAACTACAGGTCAGCTAGAAGAAATTAGAACACCAAACATTGGGGCAAATTTTACAATGCCATCTCTTGCTACTCCCCCAATTGTTCCTGCTGGTACAGTGACAACCGTTGATGGTCAACAACTTACACCAATTACTCCCTCTGCACCTGTAACTGTTCCTGCAGACAGATCTCCGCTGATTTCAAGACCTGGATTAATATCTGATGCTGCTGAGGAGTATGAGGATCTGTACAGAAAAGGTGGTTCTGTCAAAAAGAACAAGAAAGCTAAAGAGGACAGAAATAGTTCTATCGTAAGGGCTCTCAAAAATCTCTAACTGATTCAATTATAGCAATTTACCAATTTTCATTATCGCTCTTGGTAGTTTTAATTTTTACATTTACATTTGCTAACTTAATGTGCCATGGCTTCATTTACCGACCAAATACCAAAATTTAACCCCTACATCCAGCAGCTTCCTGTAGAAGCTATGGTGAAGGTGGGTATGGAAAAGCAGAAACGCTATGACGAGGGTGTGCAAAAAATCCAGACTAGCATAGACAACATTGCTGGTTTAGATGTTTCAAAACCTCTTCATAAGCAATATCTGCAATCCAAACTCAATGAGTTAGGTAACAATCTGAGAACGGTTGCTGCTGGTGACTTCTCTAACTTCCAACTGGTCAATTCTGTTGGAGGCATGGTGAATCAAATTACCAAAGATCCTGTTATCCAGAACGCCATATCTTCCACAAAGTGGCTGAGAGATCAACAAGCTATCCAGACAAAGGCTAAGCAAGAAGGAAAATCTTCTGTTCAGAACGATGATGATTTTGAACAGAAGGTGAACTCTTGGGTAAACGATGGTGATGTAAATAGTTTGTTTAGAGGAGACTTTGTCCTGTATAGGAACATAGATGAGAAGCTCAGAAAGGTGTATGAAAAATTAAAAGAAGAAAAGAATTCTGCAGACATTCCTTGGAAAACAGACGATAGAGGTAATGTTCTTTTTTTCAAAAAGGATGATAATGGTAATATAATAAGTGCTTCTACTAATCCATCTGATGGAGGTGAAAAAGAACTTGATATATCAATGAGGCGAATCAAAACCTCTGGGATAACAGCTCAGAGAATTTTGAATAACTTCATGAGTAGTCTTACAGAAGATGACAAGCGTCAGTTAATGATTGATGCAAAGTATCATTATAAAGGGATGACAAAAGACACACTCAAGTCTGACCTTTACACTGCTGTAAACAACCAGAAAAAAATACTACATGATAGTATTGTAGAAATGGCTGTTGAGCTTCAAAATAACGATAAGCTCACTCCTCAAGAAAGAGCTCAGTATGAAGCTGCTATAGTTGATGGGAATGCTAAGCTTAGTGATGGTACATTTGAAAAAACGTTTGTTGACGGGCTTTCTAGTGTAGATAGTATTGCTAATCTCAACGAATATAAATATAAAGTTTATACAGAAAAAACTCTTACAAATCTAGCCCAAGATTTACAAACACTTAATCGTGAAGAGCAAATTGTAAACAATCCCATCTATCAAGCTCTCTTTAATCAGAAGAAATTTGAATTTCAGGTTAAGAGTACAGAGGCTAGACTTAATCTGCAAGCTCAAGGATTGGCTCTTCGTGAAAGAGCTCAGCTCCTTGCTGAAGAAAAATGGATGGTTGATCTAGAAGAAAGGAGAAAGAAGAAAGAAAAAGGAGAGGAAAAAGACAACCCTATGACATATGATATCATGGGGGATGCTAGTATGTATCGAGTTAACTCAGAAACACTTAAAGCAGATGCAAGAGGCGAAATGCTTTTTAACGTTGGGAAACTAGATAATGATTATGGTGCTAGAATATATCCTAAGTTAGAAGGAAATCAAAGAAAGGCTGCTCTTGAGAAACTCTATTTTGACTATCTTGAGAATCCAACAAAGCTCACTAATGGTGACGCTCTTGAATATATTAGAAAAAGGAAGGCAGCAGAGACACAATATGACGATGCTTCCAAGCTTGGAACATCAGCTTCAAGGTATGCAAATGAAGAGCTTGCTAAACTTGGAAATATTCCTAGAAGTGAGGCTGATAAAAAACGTGGTGAGTTTGAAGCTGATTACATCTCTAAAAGACTTGCTAGAGAAACTGGTGCTGTGTATGCAGGACTTGATCCTGAAGGAGAATATACAGAAAAAGAACTAAGATCACTTATTGGAAATAAACTTGGACAACTTAGAGCTGGTGAAAAGTTAGGTTCGGGAGCTGTTGCTTCTGAAGATGGTTTGACAGCTGTGTTCACAAATATTAAAAAGACCGCCCCTGTTTTAAGCAGAAATTCAGATGGATCTGGGTCTCTTTCAATTAGTATTGTTTCTGGAGAAGGTTCCAAGAAAACAACTATAAAACAAGTTATACCACTTTCTGCTCAAGAAATGTTTATGCACTTCCCCAGATTTGCACCAAAAAGTGCGTTTGGTGAAATGAAGAAGAGTTCATTCTATTCAGGAACAACAAATTCATTTGGAGATAGAAATGCTGGTGGTGCTCGTATTTTTGGATTTGATATTCCAGGATTGAGTGGAACAAATTTTGAAATAACAACAAGACTTGATGTAGAAGGGCACAAAGATAATGACGGTGGTGCGTTTGATACGTATAAATTAATAATGTACAGTCTTCATAACGGTGCTTGGAAACCAGGAGAAGTTACCAATTATGTCGGTGAGAATGAAATCCTTAGATTTATAAGACAGATTGGTCCTGGTACTGTAAAAGCATTTAATCAAAAAAATTAATAAGGCATGCCTCTTTTTGATGAAGAATTGCTGAATAATCTTCGCAAGCCTGGAAACCTTCCGAGCTTAAACTCGTATGCAAGTTCCCCATATTCTGGGAACTATGAATACAGTTTTACCCCTCCTAGTGTTCCTTCCATGTTTGGAGGTTATGCTGATCGCTCGCAAAAAGAGGGAGGCATCACCTTAGAGGAAATGAAAAAAGCTACGCCAACATTCAATTTTGGATTTGGTGCTGCTCCTCGTTTTGTCTCACAGCAAGAATTAAATGATGCTGCTAATAGATATGGTTTTTTTAAAAGAGGTGTTGATTTAGAAGATATTGCTGCACAAAGACAATCCCCACTTTCAAGATTTGCAAATGGTATTATAAAAGGACTTGGAACAGCAGGAGGTACATTCATTTCTGGATTTGGAACAATTCCACATGCAATTGATGCTTTTAGAAAGGGTTCTAACTTCATGGATGAAATCTCATCTCAATATGATTGGCAAAAAGATATTAGTGAAAACATTAAGCAATTTGAAGATCTTCTTCCTAACTATGTTGATAAGTGGGAACGTGAACATCCTTTTGGTGGAGTGATTCCTTTTACAAGAGGATCTGCTAACTTCTGGGGAGATGGGGTATTCAAAAACCTGGGATATGGTGTTGGTGCTATTACCAATGCTCTTGTAACAGATGCAGCTCTTGTTGCAACTGGTCAAGGTCTTGCTGCTGCCCCTCTTATTGGAACACAATTAACTAAGCTCGGAGCTGGTGTAACAAGCATGCTTGGTAGAGCTTCTGTACATTTAGGTAAGTTGGCAGCAGGCACAACAAAAATGGATGAAGCTCTTGCTGTAGCTAGACAAGCTGGTGGTACAGCTGAACAATTAGCAACAGTGAGAGGACTTGCTTATGCTGCTGCAGGAACAAAAATTACTAGCGGATCAAGATGGATGCTTGGTGTATTTAACTCCGCCCAATCAGAAGCTACAATGGAGGCTGCTGATGGAGAACTTACAATTACTAATCATTTAATTGATCAATATAAAAGACAACATAACGGTGATGCGCCTGTTGGTGCTGATTTAGAGGAGATTAAAAGAATAGCTGGTGATGCTAGGAATGTAAGATATGGCATCAATATGGCACTTCTTGTTCCTTCTAACGCTTTTCAATTTGGAAGTTTATTAAAAGGATTTTTTGCTCCTGCTGCTACAAGAGCATTGGCAAAAGGTGTTGCCACTGATGTTGGTAAGGTGAAGCTTGCTCAAGGATCTTTGGATGTATTTGAAAAGCAAGTTGTAACAGGACTTGCCCCAAAAGCTTGGAATTATGTAAAGCCCACTCTGAAGAACATGTTTGCTGAGGGTGTTTATGAGGAGGGTGGACAGTTTGCTGCTGAGAAGGGTACGTTTGATTATTACACTAGAAAATATAAAAATCTCAAGGAGAACGGTAATCTTGAAAACTGGAGAACTGTTAATGAGATTATGACCTCTGGTATTGAGGGAATTGCAGAGCAGTTCACTAGCACAGAAGGTTTGAAGAGTATGCTTATTGGTTCCATCTCTGCTGTTATTCAGGGAGGTGTGGCTAATAAGATTCAAACAAAGATGGGTGCTCCCACAGAAGATCAGCGTTTGCAGAGTGCAATCAATATACTTAATAGATATGGATTGACAGGAATGTTGCAGAATCAGTATTCTGATACATTGAATGCGGCTGGTATTGCTAAAGAGATGGATGAGGCTGTAGCTTCTGGTAATGTGTTCAAATACAAGAATTTGAAGAACGACATGTTCTTCAACTTGGTTAACTCTCGTGCAATCAATGGGTTGCATGATGTTACCGTTGAACAGCTGAAGATGTTGAAAGATCTGGATGAGACTGAGTTCCAGAAGACCTTTGGAATGGACTTGAATGAAACAAACCAGAAGACTGTTGCTGGTTATGTTGATGCTTTGATTGACAAGGCTAATCAGATGAACAAGTCAATCACTGCTATTAATGACACATTCAAGAATCCTTATACAAGATATGATGATCCTCAAACTCAAGAAGAAGTCCTTCAGACATTTAGACACGATACAGTAAATGAATGGAAGACTAACCTAGCCTACTATTCTACAACAATTGATGATGTTAATGGTAGACTAAACAACATTGCTACTAGTGTATCAGAAATCAGTCCTCTGGTTGACACTAGTGTTCTCTCTACACTCACTAATCCTGAGAAGGTAAACGAGCTTGCTGAAACATATGAGGAACAAGCTATTCAGCTGAAAAAGACTATCAATGAATTCACTTCTCCTGAGGATAGAAAAAGAATAAACAATCAGGTGAAGGCTCTGCGTACAGCAGCTGAGAAGATTAAGATGGCTGCTGCTAACAAAGACATGACTCTTGATACCTTTGGTAAGCTTCTTAATTTTGAGCTTTCTGGAAGAGAAAATTTAGATGCTGCTATTGTTCCCACTGATAAAAGATTTGATCTTTATAAGTATGGCTTTGACATCAATGCTTTAGAAGCTCGTAGACAACAGGGGCTTGAATCATTTGATAAGCTTGCTTCTGAAGAAGGATTTAATAAGTTCTTTGAACAAGCTGAGGAGATTAGAGATGAGGAATATGACTCTACAGAGGAAGAAGAAAAAGCTGAAGAGTCTGAAGTTACCGCTCCTGAAGTTAAAGCGGCTGAGTTTAAAAACAAAGCTGGTGAAACAGAACTTCCTGAGGCAGATAGAGAGTATTCTATTGCTCAGTTGAACAAAGCTAAGGTTGAGAAGATTGCTGATGATAGATATCAAGTGACCTCTCCTACAGGAGAACTATCGTTCTATGAAACAAAAGCAGAGGCTGATGCAGCTGCTGATGTTATGAATGAGGAGCTCGAAGGATTGGAAAAGATTAAGGTGCTTGGTATTAATGAAGATGGTACAATTAAGGTGGAGGATGCCACTGGCAATATCCAGAACATCGATCCTAGATTGATGACAGGATATGAGAGAATCGAGACAGCCTCTGAGAAGATTGAAAAGAACAAAGAGCAGATTGAGAAAGAACAAGCTGCCACTGAACTAAATTCTGGAAATGTAGCATCTGTTCCAGCAGAGGAAGGTGCTGTTATATCTGAAGGAAAGCTGAAAGACTATAGACA
>Ga0315903_10001774_pt1 | contig 32687 bp, 27 predicted proteins | sample LakEriMetagenome_7_FD_203524 | JGI IMG/M metagenome (GOLD analysis project Ga0315903, IMG submission 203524) | Freshwater fungal communities from buoy surface, Lake Erie, Ohio, United States - Buoy 2 MA119 | ecosystem: Environmental > Aquatic > Freshwater > Lake | place: USA: Lake Erie, Ohio...
AGGCCACAGGCGAACTGCTCAAAGGCGATGCAGTTGATCAAATTGTGGCGTGTGCCCAAAGCATTGGTGCAGACTTGATCATGCTAGGTCATAGGCACCGGGACAATTGGCTAGCGCGGTGGTGGGGTGGTACCGTTCCAAAGGCCTTGGTTGAACACTCACCCTGCAGCGTATTGGTGGTCATCATCAAATAAGGGTGACCATTTTTAATTTTTTGACTCTTCTTTTTCAGATACGCTTTTTAGATCTTCAGCACGGTCTGTTGTTGACTCTGCTGGCTTGTAATCTCCAAGCACTTCTTTCAATGGACAAATTCCAACTGCGGGACATTTGTTGCAAGTGGCCATTAAGGCAATTGGGCAAAGCGTCATAGAACCCCCTTTTGGATGAGCGAAATGCCCATCGAAAATGATCATAGCTTTTAATTCTGGTGAGGTCCACAATGGGCCAATGAGCAATTACCAAGAAACCAAAATCGCCGCAGACGGCTTGCATTACAAAAGCAAAGAAGGTGGTTCGATCTTCAAAGATTCTTCTAATGGCATGACCATCAGTTGCTACAAATGTGGCCTGCACAAGCCCAGGTCCATGGGCATTTTTAAAATGCTGATCAATCAACGCATGTTCATGTGCGGCGACTGCATGCCCGCCAAGTCTGCATAAGGCAGTGCTCTTTTGCAGCCGTGGCCCTTATTTGTCGCACACACGCTGACGGCGCACATCAAGACGACTGTGTCAGGTGATCTGGAGTTTTTTTAGGAACATCAAGAGCATCTGTTTTTGTTTTTCATCAGAGGCTTCTTTGAGTGCGTTTTTAAGAACCTCCCCAATCTCGGCGGCCTCCACCAGCTCCATGTCCCAATTAGGGAACAAGCGTTCGCGGATTTCGTCCTCTTCGCTCAAGACAACCAAGTTGAGGTGCCGCGAATCTTCGCTAATGAGTTTCATGAGGCTAATGACATTGTCTTTTGGGCCCTCCAGCCATTGGAAGAAGATCCCACTGCCGTAAACCAGCAAACCAGTGATGCCATAGCGGGGGTTGTATCGCCTGGCGGTTGCAATGATCTGCTCAACCTCAGCAGGGTCCATGTTTGGGGTCGCCAAGCTGCAATAAATGAGGTTGTGCAATGAACGCTCAGCTGAGCCCTCGTCGTGTTGTGCGGTCTTCATCTGATCCATAGGTGCCTTGATAAAAATGAGCTTTGGATAGGCTGTTTGCTAGCGCTGGCGCAACTTCATGACCAAATTCATCAAAGCCATCGATAAGTTGATCAAACTGTTGTTGATTATGGGCTAGCCAGGCGCAAAGTGTGTCCACAGGTGTCAGGGCCACGCCGGTAGCTGCCGCCAGCACCTGCACTTAAAGCCAATGGCTTAGCCCCCGGCTATCACCTTTGTTCAATACATATCCCGAAAATTCGATAAATAATTACAGATCTTCGCTTCAACGGCCCCCACTCATGACCTCTTTAGGCAATCTTGACCTTGTGCGCTCTCAACTTGCTCCGGACGGCACGCTGCGCGCAGCTTTAAATTTGAGCAACTTCCTTTTGAATTCTGGCCGATCAAGCCAGGGGGAGTGGCTTGGCGTGGCGCCGGATCTGGCCCGGGCTATTGCGCTTGAGTTGGGCGTTGACGTGGCTTTTGTACCTTACCCATCGCCAGGAGAGGTGGCCGATGCGGCGGATACGGGGGCGTGGACCATCGCCCTGATAGGCGCCGACCCGGTACGCGCGCGCCGCATCGGTTTCACAGCGCCTTATGTGGAAATCGAGTCCACCTATCTGGTACCCCCAGGCTCCAATTTGGTCACGCCCGCAGATGTGGACCAGCCTGGCCAGACCATTGCGGCGTTTACCGGCAGCGCCTACGAATTGTGGCTGCGCAGAAATCTGAAGCACGCCACTTTGGTCATGGCGACCAGCATTGATGACTCGCTGAATCGATGCCGTGAAGGGGGGTTGAGTGCACTGGCCGGACTGCGGTCACGCTTGGTGATTGACCGCGAGACCTGGCCCGGCTCGCGCGTGCTCGATGAAAATTTCATGAAAGTGCAACAGGCGATTGGCACCCAAAAAGACAACGCAGCCGGCTGGGAATACCTTCTGGCTTTCGTAGAGAAAGCTAAAACTGAAGGGCTGGTGGCCCGCTTGATTTCCCGTCACAAAGCAGACGGTTTATCTGTTGCGCAGAGCGCTTGAGTGCGATGTAACTCCAGGCTGCAAGCTGAACAAACAGGCTCAAAGGAGCAGGCGGGCTCCATCTGTAGGGCCGAAACTGCAAGGCTGCGAACAAGCTTCGCGCTTATTTTCCGCCGTCTATTGAAATCGTCTGTCCACTGATCCAGCCAGCGTGTTCTGAGGCAAAGAACAATACCCCGTTGGCAATGTCTTGCGGCGTGCCCAGGCGCTTAAGGGCAATGTTTTTCAGCAAGGCCGCCTGTCCGTCCTGGCCCATCGCGTCCCACTGCTTTTCAGTGTTTGGGTTGGAACGCACAAATCCGGGTGCAATGCAGTTGACGGTAATGCCCCATTCGCCGAGTTCATGTCCAAGCTGGCGCGTCAGGCTCACCAGCCCTGCCTTGGCAGCTGCATAGGCCTGAATGCCGGTGAGGGTGATGGTGAGACCGGCTCCGCTCGCGATGTTGATGATCCGCCCTCGCCTAGCGGCCTTCATGCCAGGGGCGACCGCCTGGCACAAATAGAAAGCGCCACTCACGTTGACGGCAAAGATGGCGTTCCATTGAGCCGGTGAGACGGCCTCAAGGGGTTGGCCAACTTGTCCCAGTACACCACCTGCGTTGTTCACAAGGATGCTGACAGAGGGGCCAGCTGCGCTGATCTCTGCCACCAGCGCATGGACAGCCTCAGGCTGGGTAATGTCCAAGACACGGGCTTCGCACCACCCCCCTTCGGCCAAGCACAAGCGTGCGGTTTCAGCCAGTTCGTGCTCAACGATGTCAAGCGCCCATACGCGAGCGCCGTGGCTTGCAAGGGTCTGGCAGATCGCGCGGCCAAATCCGTGCGCTGCTCCTGTGACGATGGCCGTCTGAGTTGAAAGGTCAATTTGCATGGCGTTGCGATCAGGCCGAGATGGCCGGTGCACTTTCGCACACGGCAATTAATTCTGCAAAAGTGGCTAAAGCCATGGGCTTGCGCCCGTCCTCAATGTCATGGATCAGACTCACCAGAGAACGGATAGCGGGTGTCGGCACGCCCACTTCGCGACCAATATCAGCAATGACCCCGATTTGAGGGTCCACCTCTGTCTTACGTTTGCGCACAGCCAGATCGCGGTAGATGCCGGTGTGTGTCTTGGCGGTGTAGCGATTGAATTCGGCCAACGCCGCAATCGACACGCGCGCCCCGGCTTCGGACGCGCCCGGCGCGAAGCAGGCTGGATCAAACCCATTGAACCCGATGGGCACTATGCGCCGTGCAGCAGCCACCGCCATGACTTCGCGCGCGAGCCGGTCGAACACCACAAATCGCTGTGGATCCTCAAAATTCGCGGTCATCGAGTCGGTCGTGAGCGCAGTGGCAAACAGCATCGCGCCATAAGCGAGCTTGCCCCACAGATAACCCCAAATGTTGTCGGTAAGCACCGCAGCTGGCTCAAAAATGGCAAGGTCGCTGTGCATCTGCCGCGTGCGCTGACGGATACCGCCCTCGATCTCACCCACCACCACGGCGCCTCGGTTGCCAAACAAAATTTCACCCGGGCTCAGCCAGTCAGCCCCGTAATTGACAAAGCAACCCATGGTGCGCTCGACGCCTGCGTGGCGGGCGATCGTCAACTCATTAAGGCCGTTTTGTGCAGACAGAACAAAGCCATCTGGTGCGAGATGCGGCAGCAAAGAGGTCATGGCAGCTTCGGTCGCCTGCGCCTTGACCGCAAGAACAATGGTTCTAAAGCTGCCGCGCAAATCTTGCGGCGTTACACAGGGCACCACTTGCCTGAACTGCGCCACAGGGCCGCTGATGTTCAAGCCCGCGGTGCTGCAGGCAGCAGCGTGCTCGGCCACGATGTCGACCATCTGGACCGGTAGACCTGCGCGCGCCCAATAGGCCCCCAGCACACCGCCAATGGCCCCTGCACCCCAGATCAGAATGGGTTCACGCTGTTGTGTCATCAAGCTTGTCCCATGGCGTGCAATTCGGCATGGGTAGCCACCGTCATGTCACCCTCGGTCGTGATCCAGCCTCGGTACATGCCCAGCGTGTTGTAGGGCGCGAACGGGTTGCCGGTGGCACCAAGCGTGACCATGCCAGCACCGATTTTGTAGCTGGCAAGGGTTTCGAACACCAGGGCGTTTGCCGCTTCTTGCAGTGCCTGCCCGCCGTAGTGCATGCGCGCCACAAGATCGTAGGCGGCAACCCGGCGAATGAAGATTTCCCCCTGCCCTGTGCACGACACGGCGCAAATGCCATCGCGAGCGTAGGTGCCTGCACCAATGATGGGGCTGTCACCGATCCTGCCGGGAGGTTTGTTGTTGAATCCGCCAGTGGAGGTGGCTGCCGCCAGGTGTCCGTGGGCATCGCGCGCCACAGCGCCCACCGTGCCGTGCTTTTCTGCCTCGGTGGCCGGAACGATCGCCCCAGTCTCGGCACGCTGCTGAAGCAGGCGCAGGGCGTCTATGCGGCGTTGGGTGGTGAAATAAGACGGATCCACCATGGAGAGGCCGACGCTGGCAGCGAACTCATCTGCCGCTTCGCCCGCAAGCAGCACGGCCGTTCCGCTGTTGAGCACCGCGCGCGCGGCCGCAATCGGGTTGCGCACGCGGCGCACCATGCAAACCGCTCCAGTGGCCAAGTTGTTGCCATCCATGATGGCCGCATCCAACTCATGCTCGGCGCGTGCCGTCAGTGCGGCACCATGTCCGGCGTTGAAATGCGGGCTGTCTTCTAACACGACCACGGTCGCCTGCACTGCATCCAGGGCAGAGCCGCCGTTTTTTAGAATTTTCCAGCCCGCACGCAAGGCCTGAGCCATATGTGCACGGCTTTCAGCCCAGTCCTCTTCGCTCTGCAGGCTGCGCTCTAGCGTGCCACAACCGCCGTGCAGCCCCAGTGCAATGCCAGCCATGCTTTATTTGGCCGGTTTGATGTTCATCGCCAGCGTGTCTTCGTCCACCCTAGGTTTGATGGTGACTTTGCCTTTTTGCATGGCCCAGGCCGAACCCACAGCAACAATGGGCAGGCGCTGCTTGTCTTTATCGACCAGCGCGTTGGCGTCTTCAAGGTACTTGCGGCGTTTGGCAACATCCATCTCGATGGCCGCAGCTTGCAAGAGTCGATCCATCTCGGGATTGTTGTAATTGAGCACGTTAAAAGCACCCATCTTCTTGTCGTTAGAGTGCGCCAACGATGACAGCGTGTAATGCGCCTCGCCAGTCAGCGTGCCCCAGCCAGACATCGAGATCGAAAACTCACCCCGGGTGCGGGCCGGGAAGAAAACCGCGGCAGGTTGCGCGTTGGGGGTGGCATCGATGCCGATGGCCGCCAGCATCTGCGCTATAGATGTGCCGACCTGCGTGTCGCCGGGCAGGCGGTCCTTAGTGAAAGAGAACTGGATTTTGAAGCCGTTCGGATAACCCGCATCGGCCATCAGTTTTTTGGCTGCTGCCACGTCAAACTTGGGCTCGGGCAGCGACTTGTTAAAACCAAAAATCGACGGTGTCACCATTTGGCCGGCTGACTTACCCAGACCTTCCATAGCGAATTCAGCCAAACTTTTGCGGTCAATTGCCAGATCAATGGCTTGGCGTACGCGTAAGTCAAGCAACGGATTTTTTGCCAGCGGCGAACCGTCCTTGTTGCTGGCGTTTTGCAGCTTTTCGCGCATGTCGAGTTCGACGTTGAAAACATACACCGTGTCAATGGTCTGCACGCTGAGCTTGGCGTCGCGTTTGAGTGTGGCCACATCGGTAGCGGGCACGCGGGTAATCAGGTCAAGCTGACCGGCCTTGAGCTGCGCGACACGGGCCGCATCGTTGGAAATTTCTTTTCGCACATGACGAGCCCAGGGCTCTTTCGGTCCCCAGTAACCGTCAAAGCGGTCAAGCACCAAATCGCCCTTGGGTTGCCAAGACACAAATTTGTAGGGGCCGGTTCCTACCGCCGCCTTGCCCGAATTGAAGGCCTCGTTAGCGTTGTCCTTGGTTAAGCCCGCAGCTGCCTTCGCTGAAACGATGAACAAACGGATGAAGTCATTGGGCAAGGTCGGTGACGCGCCGTCGGTGATCACCTGCACTGTGAGCGGGTTAATGACTTTGACTTCCTTGACGCGACGCACATAGATGGTGGTCGGGTTGGGGCCAGACACCATCGGAATGCGTTCAATTGAGAATTTGACGTCTGCGGCAGTGAAATCCGAACCGTCGTGGAACTTCACACCTCTGCGCAGCTTGAACTCCCAAGTCGTATCGTTGATGGCCTTCCAACTCTCGGCCAAACGTGGCTCGAGCTCTAGGCCGTCGCCGGACCACACCAGCGTGTCGAAAACGTGCTTAAGTGATTCGGCGTGCGTGCCGGTAGCTGTGAAGTGTGGGTCGATGGAGTCGGGCCCCCCACGTACGCCAATGGTCAAAGTCTGGGCGCCCGCCGAGGTCAGCAGCGCGGTGGCGCACAACACGCCTGTCAAAAAGGAACGCATGGTGAAACTCCTGTTGATGTTTGTCGCGCGCATGCCGCGTGACTTACAGGTTGGAATTTAAGCGCGAGCTTCTTTGGAGTCAATACCTTTTGGAACTAATTTGGCGGATGAGTTTGTATAACAATTTTGTATCAATTTGTCATTTTTAATTCGCAATGCGCCAATGTAAAAAAGCTAAGAACGCCAGTTGCGGGAAAAAAAAAGCTTGATACCATACGGACATCACTACACCTATGTTGTTCATTTTGGAACCAATTCAGCCACTCTCAGCCATCGACCCCGTTGACCCAGAAACGGGCTCCAGCGCCATGCTTGTGCGCCACCGACTCGATGCGCTAACCCACGCCCGACTGTGGCGTAACCCCTGCGGATTCGCAGCGCGCTTCAATTACCTGAGCCTGCGTTACAACACGCCGCTTTATGGCTGGGTCGAGGAACACTTTGATCTGACGCGTGCTGAGTTTGTGATTCTTTACAGCCTGGGTCTGTTTGAAGGCGTAACCGCCAGCGAGATCGCTGCCTCCACTGCTTTCCCCAAAAACACACTGAGCCGGGCGGTGAACCGCATAGAAAAACTGGGCCTTATTGCACGCAGCGAAGCCGAGTCTGACCGACGCCAGCAGAATTTGACGCTAACCCCCGCCGGCCAAGCCATCCTTGACGAAGCGGTTCCCCGCTTCATGGCTTTGGAGGAAGAAATGCTGTCACCCCTTAGCCTAGTCGAGCGCGAAACGCTTTCGGTCTTGATGGCCAAGGTTGTGCTTTCCATGTTTGACAGCAAGCTGCAACCCTCGGCCGAACCGGCCAAACCCTGAAGGAATACCCCATGAGACTTGCCGACATGAACTGGATGCAGGTACAAGAGCACGTCAAGCACGATCAACGGGCTGTGCTGCCCCTGGGCTCAACCGAACAACATGGCTACCTGAGTCTTTGCGTCGACCTGATCCTGGCCGAGCGCGTTGCCATTGACGCCGCAAAAACCATCAAGGTGCCGGTCTATCCGACCATCAACTACGGTTTTACGCCAAGCTTTGTTGACTATCCCGGCACGGTCTCGCTGCGGCTGTCCACGCTGTGCGCGCTGATGTGCGATATCTTGGACCACATGGTGCGCACAGGCTTTCGGCAAATCGTCATCGTCAACGGGCACGGTGGCAACAGTCCCGCACACGGTGCCATTTTGGAATGGCTCGACCGCAACCGCGGGGTGCAGGTCAAGTGGCACAACTGGTGGAACGCGCCGCGCACCTGGGCCAAGGTCAAAGAAATCGACCCATTGGCCTCGCACGCTTCATGGATGGAAAATCTCCCCTGGACCCGCCTCGCCGACGTCGCCATGCCCACCGAGCGCAAGCCGATGATCGACATCGAAAAATACATGCGCGTTGACCCAGCGCAAAAGAAGTTACTGATTGGCGACGGCAACTTCGGTGGCATGTATCAGCGGCCAGACGAAGACGTCATGGCCATGTGGGAGGTTGCCGTAGAAGAGACCCGAGCGATGATCGAGGGAGGCTGGGACTGAACCCGGCACGCCACAGTGTTTCCATTTATTCTGCAGCGCTTAATGCAGGCGCTCGTCGTGATGCTGGTCATATCTGCCTTGGTATTTATAGGTGTGTATGCCGTCGGCAATCCCATCGACGTGATGATCTCGCCGGACGTGACTCAGGAGATCCGGGAACAAACGATTCGCGCTTATGGCTTTGACCTGCCCTTGTGGCAGCAATATGGCATTTTTCTGCAGCGACTGATCACCGGCGACTTTGGCCGGTCTTTTGTTTACAACATGCCAGTGCTCGACCTGATCATGTCGCGACTGCCAGCAACTCTAGAGATCACCCTGATTGCCGTCGTAGGCGCGGCGCTGCTCGGCGTGCCGCTGGGCATGTTTGCTGGCTACGCGCCCAATAGCTTTGCGGCCCGCGCCATCATGGGGGTGTCTGTGCTGGGCTTTTCGGTGCCGTCGTTTTGGATTGGCTTGGTCTTGATCTTCGTGTTCGCCGTCAACCTGGGCCTTCTGCCCGCTGGCGGCCGTGGCGAGACGGTCATGTTGTTCGGTGTCGAGTGGAGCTTTTTAACCATTAATGGGCTCATGCACATGCTGTTGCCCGCGGTCAACCTAGCGCTGTTCAAGTTGGCCCTGTTGATCAGGCTGGCGCGCGCCGGCACGCGCGAGGTGATGCTGACCGACACCGTGCGCTTTGCGCGTGCTGCAGGCGAAAGCGAATGGACCATTCTTCGCCACCACGTATTGCGCCTGATCGCCATTCCGTTGGTCACGGTGTTCGGCTTAGAACTGGGATCGACGCTGGCTTTCGCGGTCGTCACCGAAACCATCTTCTCTTGGCCTGGCGTGGGCAAGTTGATCATTGATTCGATCTCGGTGCTGGACCGACCCGTGATGGTGGCTTATCTCATGCTGGTATCGCTGTTGTTCATCACGATCAACCTGACGGTGGATATCGCCTACGCCGCCCTCGATCCGCGCCTTCGTGCGCGCAAGTCATCATGAGCGCAAACAGCCTGGCTGTAGAGACCCCCTTTCGTGGTTTTCTGCGCGAGTTTGCGCAGGACCGTGTGGCGGTCGTCGCTTTCATTGTGCTTGCGCTGATCGTATTGTTGGCACTGCTGGCACCATGGATCACGCCACAAGACCCCTACGATCTGTCTAACCTTGTGCTGATGGACGCACGGCGGCCGCCCGGCTATGTGGGAAGCAAGGGCTTTACCCATTGGTTGGGAACCGATTCGCAGGGGCGCGACCTGTATTCGGGCATCCTCTATGGGCTGCGAATCTCACTGCAGGTTGGCCTGATGGCGGGCGCAATCGCATTCGGCATCGGGGCATCACTCGGCACTTTGGCCGGCTTTGCTGGCGGACGTGTTGAAGCCTTGATCATGCGCATCATCGACCTGCAGCTGTCTTTTCCGGCCATCCTGCTGGCCCTGGTGCTTTCGGCATTGCTCGGCCAGGGCAGATGGCCTCTGATCGCAGCGCTCGTCACTGCGCAGTACGCTTACTTCGCACGCACCGCCCACGGCGCAGCCTCAGCCGAACGGTCCAAAGACTATGTCGAGGCGGCCTTATCGACCCCCTTGAGTTCGGTCCGCGTTGTGTTCCGTCATGTGTTGCCCAACTGCCTGCCGCCGCTGATCGTCGTCGCCACGGTGCAGGTCGCCAACTCGATTGCGCTAGAAGCCACGCTGTCCTTTTTAGGTTTGGGCATGCCCGTGTCAGAGCCTTCATTGGGCATGCTGATTGCCAATGGTTTTCAGTACATGTTGTCGGGTCGTTACTGGATCTCGATTTACCCCGGCATCGCACTCATCCTGCTGATCGTCGCTATCAACCTGGTGGGCGACCAAATTCGCGATCAACTTAATCCGAGGCTCAAGCGATGAGCAGCCCAAAAAAATCGCTCTCTAACATTGAACCGCAATTCTCATTGCACAACGGCACGACGACGACCGGTGTGGCGGCACCCCTGCTTCAGGTCAGAGACCTTGCAACTGAGTTTGCCACCCGCTCTGGCGTCGCCCGGGCGGTCGACGGTGTCTCGTTCAATGTTTTTGCCGGAGAGATCGTGGGTCTGGTGGGCGAGTCGGGCTCGGGTAAAAGTGTCACCGGGTATTCCATCCTTGGTCTGATTGATCTGCCTGGGCGCATCACGAAGGGCTCGGTCCGGCTCGAAGGGCAAGAGCTCATCGGCATGGCACGCCATCAACTGCGGACGCTTCGCGGAAGACGCATTGCCATGGTCTTTCAGGACCCGATGAGCACCCTGAATCCCGTACTGACGGTCTTCGCGCAAATGAGATTGGCCATGCTCGCGCATGGCCGACCAGATGATGCACAAATGCGCGCTCGCGCGCTGGAAGCTTTGGGCAAGGTCGGTATCCCCGACCCGGAGCGGCGTCTCGAAGCTTACCCACACGAGTTATCAGGCGGCATGCGTCAACGCGTGGCAATTGCCATTGCTTTCCTCAACCAACCGGCGCTGGTGATCTGTGATGAACCGACTACGGCGCTTGATGTATCTATTCAGGCGCAGATCTTGGTCGAGATGAAAACCCTTGTGCGTGAAGCGGGTGTGAGCCTGGTCTGGATCAGCCACGACCTGGCTACTGTCTCTGTGCTCGCGTCCCGCCTGCTGGTGATGTACGCCGGCCGCCTGATTGAGGAAGGCCCCACGGCCGAAGTGCTGAGGAGACCTCGTCACCCCTACACGCAGGGCTTGATTGACAGTTTGCCCTCGCGTGCCGCGCCCGGGCGCGACTTGGTACAAATCCCCGGATCAACGCCCGCGCTGACGTCGCTGCCCTCTGGCTGTGCTTTCCGTGAACGCTGCGCCCACGCTACGGCCATTTGCAGCACTGCCCCAGTGCAAACCATCGAAAGCCCCCGGACTTGGTCTTGTCACCATCCTCTGAATACCCACGTTGCTGCGGAGAATGATTTGTGAGTCACTTCATTCATCTGGCCGACATCACGCGCCGATTCACGTCGGTTCCACCCCTCGCCGAACGGCTCGCCAAACGACTCACGGGCTCGATTGCAAGCCCGACGGTGGTTCACGCTGTGGAGGGCGTCTCTCTGTCGGTGAACCGAGGAGAAACACTGGGCTTGGTGGGCGAGTCTGGTTGCGGGAAGTCGACACTAGGTCGCGTGGCCGCCGGCATCCTAGGCCCCACACTTGGCCATGCTGCTGTAGGCGGGGAACCGGTGATGGTCGGTAAGCGCAAAGTGACTACGCGCATTCAGATGGTGTTTCAGGACCCCTATGCATCGCTGAACCCACGCATGCGGGTGGGCGAAACGATCGCGGAGGGCCCATTGGCCCATGGCTTGATCACGCGAGCGCAGGCCGAAAGTGATGTCACCCGTTGGCTAACCGCAGTGGGCTTAGACGCCGCTGCGGCACAGCGCTTTCCGCACCAGTTTTCGGGAGGTCAGCGTCAGCGTATAGCCATCGCCCGTGCCCTGGCCATGCGGCCCGACGCGCTGGTCTGCGATGAGCCGGTAGCCTCACTCGACGTGTCCATACAGGCGCAGATCATCAACCTTTTTCTGCAGTTGCGCAGAGATCTGAACTTGACCATGTTGTTCATCAGCCACGACCTGAGTGTGGTGCGCCACGTCAGCGACCGTGTGGCCATCATGTACTTGGGACGCATTGTCGAGACCGGTCCGACCGAACAGATATTCAAGGCGCCGCGCCACCCCTACACCCGCGCTCTGCTGGACAGCGCACCTCGGCTCGCGGCCGATGGCGCACCTGAGCAGGATATTCGGCCCATACAAGGCGAACTGCCCTCCCCGATCACGCCCCCCAGCGGTTGCGCGTTTCATCAGCGGTGTGCCTTTGCACAAGCGCGGTGCAAGAATGAGCTTCCCATCTTGCGACTGCTCGGTGAACAGCAGCAGGCAGCCTGCCACTTTCCTCTGGAGACACCCAACCATGCCACCTGAAAGCACGCCCAAAGACCTCGAACCCTGGCAATGGCCCGAAGAAGAATGGCGTCGCCGGGTGAACCACGTACGTGCTGGCCGCAGCCTGCGCCCTGAGAGTTGGCCCGGTGGGAAACGCTGCGCCGTGGCGCTGTCGTTTGACAGCGATCACGACACCAACGAACTGCGAGATGGCGGTAAATCCATTGGCCGCATGTCCTGGGGCCAGTACGGCAATCGGGTCGGTGTGCCACGTATCCTCGAATTGCTGAAACGCACCCAGATCCCAGCAACCTTTTTTGTTCCGGCTGTTTCGGCACTGCTTTACCCGGACGAGCAGCGGCGTGTGATTGCCGAAGGCCACGAAATTGGCCTGCACGGCTGGATTCATGAAGTCAATTCAATGTTGCCCGAAAAGGACGAGCGCGAACTCCACCTGCGCTCGTTTGACACCTTGACGAAAATCACCGGTGTGCCCCCGGTCGGCATGCGCACCCCCTCATGGGATTTTTCACCCGCCACACTGAAAATTCAACGCGAGATGGGCCTGCTATACGATTCGTCCCTGATGGCGGACAACGACCCCTACGAACTCGAAGAGGACGGGGAACGCACCGGGATCGTCGAATTGCCGGTCGAGTGGATTCGCGACGACGCGGTGTACTTCAACATGAACCGGTTTGCAGCACTTCGGCCCTACACGGCACCCACCACCGTGCTGGATATATTCCGGCGAGAGTTTGATGCGGCCTACGACGAAGGCGGCCTGTTTTTGCTGACCATGCACCCCCATGTGATTGGCTACCGCTCGCGCATGTTCATTCTTGAAGAATTGATCCGTCACATGCAGGCATTGCCCGATGTATGGTTTGCCACGCACCGAGATGTAGCGCTGCATGCTAAGACCTACATGCACAACGACTGAAGTTTCTAGGGGCGGCGTTTACGCCTTGGCCCGATGCTTGTTGTCATGGGCCAAGTTGGCCACTGCACCCGGACTGAATTGACTTACTTTTCCCGTACAGGCACAAAAAAAGCACCTAGCGTTTCCGCTAAGTGCTTGTTTTTCCTACCAAATTTGGTAGGCGCGACTAGATTCGAACTAGCGACCCCCACCATGTCAAGGGTCATTTCGCGGTGAAAAGCTAGTGTTTAGGTAAGTATATAGCAGTGATTAGTGGATAAGAACTACCGTGGGGAGGTTGCGCTTGAAATAATTCAAACCACAACGAAGGCCAGTGGAGGCGGTCAGAGATCGCAAGACGTAGCCGCATGAATCACACCTGGGATCAGCTTGTTTGATCACTTCCAATTGAGAACGGTTTTGAGACATATTGAATTTGCATGCTGCAATTGTCAAAAGAAGCAAAAAAGATGGATAAACCCAGTCTCACAAACAAGCAAATTTCATGACAACTTTCAAATATCCATAGTTGCACGCTTTTGGGGCTTCAGGCCATCAAGCTACCTTTAAACCATTGTTTTGGTGCAAGGATGACTCAGGCCTCGACATTTGAATGACGATAAAGCAACTTCTATTCTGAAAATTTATCAGTTGGATTTTTGCTGGTCGCACTTCGTTGGTGCATGACCACGGATCCAAGCAACTAGCACTCTCTAGTGCTTCAGATAAGCCCTGCAGCGCGTTGTTTTCAACTAGTGTTGCCGGGTAGCTGAGTAGCTGGGCACGAAACGCTATCTCTCGATCAATTTCATGTCATCCGCTTTCTGAAATGACGGGTACCGGAGCCATTTCTGGATGCGCGTTTAGCTCAGGCCTGTCGGGTTGACGAAGCTCAGCAACCTGGCTTTGCAGGCGGTGCTCATTCAGAGCGATCGGATGCAAGTCGATCCAAGCCAGCGCAGGCCTCTTCCACAATCTCTTGCATGACCTGCGCGACACTACGCACTTCATTGAAGTAAGCAATGCTCTGCCCGGCCGGGTAGTGCATCAGGGCTGTCACCTCGTGCTCGTCGATGGCGCCGAGCAGGTCACCCACCAAAATATCTTGCAGGGGCATCTTGAGCGGCTTGGGCGCCTCAGGCGCCGCCCACTCATCGGACCAGGCGGAGCGTATTTGACGCAGTGTCTTACCACTGTCGGCGCGTGAGATCACCGTGTCGTCGCTGCCGGCAGCCAGAAGCTTTTGACGCAAGGCATCGTGCATGCGGTACTCCGCGGTGGTCAGCCAAGCCGTTCCCATCCAGACCCCCTGCGCGCCCATGGCCAGTGCAGCCAGCAGGTGACGTCCAGTGGCCACACCGCCGGCTGCCAGCACGGGGATGTCGCCGGCCATATCGACGATCTGCGGCACCAAGGAAAAGGTTCCTATGGTGCCCGTGTGCGCGCCCGCGTCGTAGCCCTGGGCGACCAGGATGTCGATCGGCTTGGCCAGTGCGCTGCGCGCATGTTTGGGCGAGCCCACCAAGGCCAGCACCAGTTTGCCAGATGCTTTGGTGCGCTCGATCACATCGGTCGGAGAGCCGATGCCACAGGCCAGCAGGTTGACATCGGAGCGCATGATCACTTCGAGCTGCCGCTGCGCCACCTCCTCGGAGCGGACGAAACGCGATCGCATGCCCGCGCGCGTGGCAGGGAGCACGCCGTATTTCTGCTCAATTTCACGCACAAAGGCTTTGTGCGCCTCGGGCAATTGAGCCTCGATGGCGGCGCGGTCGTTGGTTTCGGGCATGCCTGTGGGCAAGACCAGATTGACGCCGAAAGGGCGATGGCCCACCTGCTTGCGAATCCAGGCCAACTCGTGCTCGATCTCTTCGGGCGTGTGGCGCGTGGCGCCAAACACACCGAAACCGCCCGCGTGGCAGATCGCCGCCACCACGGCCGGGTCGTGTGTGAAGCCGAATATGGGTTGAGCGATGCCAAGGCGTTTGCTCAGGCGGTTTTGTAGGCGATCTTGGGTAGGCATGGGTGTTGGCTCAAGCGTGTACAAAGATGGAAGAGTCTGATTTATTGACAAACTATCGGTCAAGTAGATGAATAAGTCTAAATTTAGATTGATTATTGGTCAAACGTTTTGTAGAATTCTTCTCCATGTCGTATCCATCCGCCACAGCCGCCAACAACGAGCCCCGCGTGGCCGAGGCCGAGAAGGACCCCCAGTTCGCCTATACGCTGGCAAAGGGTCTGGAGGTGCTGCGAGCCTTCGACGTCGCCTCACCGGCGCTTGGCAACCGCGAGATCGCCCAGCGCACTGGCATCGGCCGGCCCACGGTGGTGCGCCTGACGCGCACCCTGGCGCTGCTGGGTTACCTCAAGTACCACGAACCGACCGCACGCTACCGACTGGCAGCGCCAGTGCTGTCCTTTGGCTACCCCTTGTTATGCCAACTCAGCGTGCGCCAGATCGCGAGGTCACACATGCAGGAGCTGGCCGATTTCGCACGCGGTGCTGTCTCGCTGGCAATGCGCGGCGGTGACCAGCTCGTCCTGATCGAAACCTGCGTCGGCAAAAATGCGCCATCGGCCAGGCCCGATGTGGGAGCCACGCGGCAGTTCCACGACACCTCTTTGGGTCACACCTATTACAGCGCGACCGGCAAAGCCGAGCGTTCCGAGATCGACCAAATACTTCAGGCGCGCCACCCAGAGCAATGGCCCGTGCTGCGACGCAGCCTAGCGGCTTCGCAAAAAAGTTTTTTGGCCAAGGGCTATTGCATCGTGCCTTCACCGAGTACCGGCGTGACCGCCATCTCGGTGCCCTTGAGTTTCCTGATCGACGACGAGCTGCTCATCATGAACTGCGCGGTGGCCCAGTTTCATCTGCAGGCCGAGACGCTCGAAACACAGGTCGCACCGCGCATGCTCAATCTTGTGCGCTTCCTTCAAACCACCACCGGTCGGCGATGAACCAGCCCGAAACACTTGCTTGACTCAAAAACCCAACTCAAACAGTTACGTTCAGTCACTCAACATCTAGGAGACATCTATCATGCGACACATGCGCACCCGCCGACTCGCCTGCATCGCCGTGCTCGGCCTCGGACTGGCAGGCTCAGCCTTTGGGCAAGCCGACAACTTTCCGACCAAGCCAATCCGGCTCATCGTGCCTTACGCACCAGGCGGCGGTACCGATCTGGTCATGCGCGCCATCGCTCCGGGCATGAGCGAGGCATTGGGCCAGCCCATCGTGGTCGAAAACCGACCAGGGGCCGGCACCATCACGGCCACTGATGCCGCCGTGCGGGCCGACCCCGATGGCCACCTGCTGCTCGCCGTGGGTGCGCCCATCTACCTGAACACGGCCCTGGGTATCAAGACGCCTTATGACCCTTTGAAAGACTTGGCACCGGTCTCACTAGTAGTCAATAACCCGGCGCTACTCTTGGTCGGACCCTCGGTCAGCGCAAGAAACGTCAAGGAACTGGTGGCCTTGAGCAAGACGCAAAAGGGCGGCCTGAGCTATGCCAGTGCCGGTTCCGGCAGCATTGGCCATCTGGTCGGAGAGTTGCTCAAGGCGCGAATCGGTATCGATATGCTGCACATTCCCTACAAAGGCAGTGCGCCTGCGCTGGCCGATTTGATGGGGGGACAGTTGCCCGTTGCCATCGACGCGATGATCCCTTCGGGCGCGCAGGTCAAGGCTGGCAAGGTCCGCGCCTTAGCCATCCTGTCCACCGAGAGATCGCCCTTGCTGCCCGATGTACCGACGATTGCCGAGGCGGGCTTTCCTGGTCTGGAAGCTTCGGCCACCTTCGGTCTCATGCTTCCGGGCAAAACACCGCCCGCCGTCATCGCAAAAGTCCATGCGGCAATGCGCCAAGCCATCAGTCATCCGGCCACGCGCAAGCAGCTCGATGAGATGGGTTACCAGGTGGTGGCCAACACGCCCGAGCAGTTCGGAACTTTCCTGCGTGAGCAGATCGGAACCTGGACCAAGATAGTGATAGACAACAATATCAAGCCAAACTGATGACGCGGTCAGACATGCCGGCCAAAAGAACGGGGCCGCTGCAAGAAAAAGCAACTGTTCAATGAACTTGCATAAAATTAAGTTCTACCCAAAGATATCAACTCATGCAGAGCGCCACACCCAGCGCATGCTAAGAAGGATTTTTTGTAAAACCTAAAAAATTGATCACTTTCTATACCCAAAAACAAACCAGGAGATGAAAATGAAAAGACGTTCCTTGATCCTTACGGGGGGAGCAATCGCCGCATGGCCTTTCAAGGCCCTTCAGGCGCAAGAGGCCTTCCCTGCCAAACCCATTCGGATCATCGTGCCTTATCCGGCCGGTGGTGTGGTGGACGTTCAAACTCGGGCAATGGCACAAGGAATGGAATTCAGTCAACCGGTTGTCATTGAAGCCCGCCCCGGTGCAAATGCCAACATTGCCGCAGAAGCTGTTGCGCGGGCAAACGCAGATGGATACACCTTGCTGGTGTCTGCACCTTTCCTGCTCAACAACCCTTTGCTGGAACAAAATCTCCGATGGGCGCCAAAGGACTTCATTCCTGTTGCGCGCTTTTCTCTGTCCCCGAGCTACCTTTGCGTACCTGCATCATCACCAGCACGCAGTGTGCGAGAGTTCATCGAAATGGCGCGTAAGGCGAGTCCGGCATTGCAGTATGGTGACGGCGGCTCGGGCACTACCCAAACCATGGCCACAGAGATACTCAAGCAAGTCACCGGCATCAAGCTCGACCCAATTCCCTATAAAGGCGCACCTCCGATGGCTGTCGACCTGATCACGAACACCTTCGCGGTGGCTGTTTTGCCCTCCAGCGTAGCTTTTCCGCACATCAAATCAGGCAAGTTGCGCGCTCTGGCCAACACCAGTGCCAACCGCTCACCCCAACTGCCGGAGGTTCCCACCATTGCCGAGGCAGGATTTCCGGAGGTCACCGTCTTGTCTTGGTACGGCCTGCATGCCCCAACGGGCACACCTCCCGAGGCCGTGCGCAAACTTGAAGCGGCGGTGCAGGCCGCTTTACAAAAGAATGACACAAAAGAAAGGCTGACCACGGCCGGTGGCGAAGCAGCTTTCTTGTCCACTTCCGACTTCAGCCAATTCATGCGCAACGACTTGCAGATGTGGGAACGCATCAACCGCATGCTCAAAAAGTGACAAGGCTTTGACCGCTCACACCCCATCGGTTCAAGCATTGCTTGAACGAGCCAGACGCTTCATTGATGAAGAAGTCATTCCGCGTGAAAACCTGCGCCGTGCACACGAGCGAAACTACAACTTGGCCTTGGTGCAAGAGTTGCGTGCGCTGGCCGTCTCCCAAGGACTTACAGCGCCTCGTGGCGCCGTGGCCGATGGCGGTCTGGGCCTGAGTTGGGTGCAGTGCTGTGCTTACCTTGAAACTGCTGGCCGCAGTTTTTTGGGACCGGGGGCGCTGCAATGCGCAGCACCGGGTCAGCCGGACATCACCACACTCGAGGCTTTGGCCACACCACTGCAACGCGAACGTTACTTGCGCCCACTGGTAGAAGGGACCCTGCGCTCGTGCTTTGCGATGAGCGAACCAACTCCGGGTGTAGGGTCCGATCCTCGCATGCTCAGCAGCCGCGCTGAACGCACGCCACGGGGCTGGCGCCTCAATGGCCATAAATGGTTCGCGACTTCAGCTTCAGTGGCAGATTTCGCCATCGTCATGGCACGAACCGAAATCGGACCCTCACTTTTTCTGGTCGATGTTCAGCAGCCCGGCTTTGATATCGTGCGAGACGTCCCCACGGTCGAGCCATTCGACTTGGGTGGACACGCCGAAATTCGTCTGCAAGACTGTGAAATTCCTGCCGACGCTTTGCTTGGGGAGGAAGGAAAAGGCCTTGAACACGCACAGCTGCGCCTAGAGGGCGCCCGCTTGTTTCATTGCATGCGTCTGATCGGTCTGTCCTCACGAGCCATGAGCATGGCCCAACAGTACGCGCAGGCGCGCCAATCGCATAGTTCCCGGTTGTCCGAGCACCAGATGGTCCAGGCCATGGTGGCCGATGCGCACATCGAGTTGCATGCTGCGCGATTGATGACTCTGGACACTGCCCAAAGGCTGGATGCAGGTGAATCGATTCGCCACCATTCGGCCATGACCAAAGTCTTCGTCTCAGAGGCCGTCAACCGCGTGGCTGACTCTGCTGTGCAAATCACCGGGGCTCTGGGCATTTCTGAAGATTGGCCACTGTCGATGATTCAACGACTGCTGCGTCCCTTCCGTATTTATGATGGGGCCTCCGAAGTTCACCGATCTGCCATAGCACGACGCGTGTTCCACCAAGGTCTTGAAGCCTGAGGTCAACCTAAAGCGCCCAATCAATATAGACCCATGGCCAACAGCCTCTGGATTATTTTCATGTGCTTTGCCTAGGCCTGAAAAACTGGACCCAAATAATCCTTCCCCCTTAAACGCACATCCATAAGACATGTCCACTGCCCAATTCGACCTCTTGCGCATGTTCAGCGCCTGCAGCATCGCCGTCATTGGTGCCTCCACCACAGGCAGCAAACCCAGTGGTCAGCCTTTGCTTCACCTGCGCAATTTAGGCTACCAAGGTCGCGTCTATCCAGTCAATCCGCGCTACTCAGAAGTTTTTGGCTGGCCGTGTTTCCCGGACATTGCTGCGTTACCAGAGGTGCCTGATGTGGCACTGATCGCCGTGGGGGCCGACCAGGTAGTCCACCATTTGGAGGCTTGTGGTCGCAAAGGCATCTGTCAGGTCATCGTGATCACCTCCGGCTTTGCCGAGATGGGTGGCGATGGTGTGGCCGCCCAACAGGCGCTGGTTGACATGGCCAATCGTTATGGCATCGCCATGATGGGGCCAAATTGTCAAGGCATGATCAGCATCGGTCAGGGTTTCAGTTTGGGATTTGGCGCGCCCTATGGGCTTCAGTACCGGAAAGGACCCATCAGCATGAGCTCCCAAAGCGGTGCGTGGGGAAACACCGTGCTGATGCTCGCCAACGAAGCTGGACTGGGTTTCCAGAACTACCAATCCACCGGGAATGAAGCGCAAACCACCAGTCTCGATCTGGTGCATGCATGGGCAGACGATCCTCAGACAGGCATGGTGGTGTCCTATGTGGAAGGTTTCAAGGACGCCCATCGCATCGTCAATGTAGGGCGAAAAATTTTGCGGGCTGGTAAACCGTGGTTGCTTTGGAAGGTGGGCACTTCCGAGGCAGGCGCTCGCGCTGCGGCCTCCCATACTGCCAATTTGGGCGGCGATGCTGCGCTGTATCAGGCGGCTTTTGCACAAGCTGGGGCTATCGAAGTCACCGATGTGCAAGACCTGGCCGACCGCGCCTTGGCTCTGCTCTCGCCACGTCAGCCCACCGGACCGCGAGTGGCGGTGGTCACGCTTTCGGGTGGAGCCGGCGTTCTGCTGGCAGACCACTGCGCACCCGCAGGCTTGGTGCTACCGCCACTGTCTGAGACCACCTTGGATGCGCTGAAACAGGTTCTGCCCCCTTATGCCGGCCTGCACAACCCGATCGATGTGACGGGCAACATCATTGCGCAAGAAGACAAGTTGATCACCTCCTTGCGCCTGATCGTGAACGACCCCGCAGTGGACATGATGGCCGTTTGCCTGGCAGCGGCCTCCGGTCCCTTGGGTGTCAAGTTGGCGCAATGGGTAGCCGAGGTAGCACTGGCGACCCACAAGCCGGTGTTGGTATCCTGGACAGCTGACACCGCCACCACACAAGCCGGTTATGACGCTTTGCACGAAGCGGGGGTGCCGCGCTACGACACCCCTGTTCGCTGTGCCACGGGTATGGGGGCCATGTGGCAATTTGTCGCAGCCCGCCGTCGCGAGGCTGAGCGTGCGTTGGAGCCGCTGCTCAGCTGCTCACGCCCGTTGCGACGCCAGCAGCTTGCCAGCGCCCGTCACGACCTCACCGAATACGATGCCAAGCAGCTGTTGGCCGACTATGGCATTCGCGTGACAGCTGAAGCACTCGCGCACAGCGCCGCCGAGGCCGTTCAGCAAGCCACTGCCCTCGGCTTTCCGGTGGCCCTGAAAGTGGTTTCGTCCGACATCGCTCACAAAACCGAAGCTGGGGGCGTGCGGATTGGCTTGCGCGATGCCCATGCCGTTCAAATGGCTTACGACGACATTCTTCGCAATGCGCAGCAGCATGCACCTCATGCCACCATCGACGGCGTGCTGGTGCAAGCCATGGTTTCGGGTGGAGTCGAGGTGATTTTGGGAGTCACGAACGATCCCCTGTTTGGACTGGCCATCATGTTCGGACTGGGCGGCATCTATGCCGAGGTGCTGCGCGATGTGAGCTTCAGGATGTTGCCCATCAGCCGCAGTGAAGCCGAGGCCATGGTGCGCGAAATCCGCACCTTCGCCTTGCTAGACGGTGCACGCGGCCAGCCCAAGGCCGATGTCGATGTCCTGGTGGACACCATATTGAAGCTGGCGGCATTGGCACAAGATTTGGGCGAATACATCTCCGGCATCGACATCAACCCCTTGTTCGTCAAACCGGCTGGGCAAGGTGTGGTGGCGGCCGATGCGCTGATCCAGATCAAGCGCTGACCATCGGCCAGCAACCCGCCACGCCAACACCCGCCCTGGGTGGTCAGTACGCCCGCGTCCATCCGCAGACATCCAACGGGCTGGCCTTGTCGTACATGTGACGAAAAAGCTGTCACCCACGTGCCACTCACAGGGTTTGTGATGTTGTCAGAGCAAGTCGGTTTGAATAGGCTTAAAACATGAATACAAATTCACAAAATATATCACCACAGACAGCAGTCACTGCGGCCATGGCTAAGCCTTTAGTGTTATGGGGCTACCCCCTGCTTGAAGTACTTCGAACCTGTCAGGTGCAAAGTGATCCCAGCGCCAAGCCGGCTTTCGGACGCGGTCCATTCGGGATGTTCCACGGCAGTGACAGACCCTGGACACACGAGGATCGCGATATCGTCACGCCCTCTTGCGATCTGTTGTATTACAACGCTTGGATCTGGATTGGAAATTCTCCGGTTCGACTGCACATCCCTCCCAACCATGGCCGCTATTACGTGGTGCAACTGCTGGATGCTTGGAGCGAAAATTTCCACAATGTGGGTCTGCGCAACACACCTGCCGAAGGCGCGGACTGGTGGCTGATCCACACCGATGACCCCATGCCTGCGGACATAGATCCGGCGCGGGTGGTGCGCTGCCCCACCCGCTTGGTGTGGTTGCTGGGGCGGGCGCTGGTGGGTGATATCTCCGATGTTCCGAACGCACGAGCTTTTGCAGATGGCGTGCACTTACAAGGCAGCGGGCCGCGCCCGTCGTGCGTGAACCTATGGCACAACAGCGGCGATACAGCCCAAGATTTCTTTGCAAACCTACTGCAAGCGGTCGATGAGATCGGGGTCCCCTCCAACGCCAGTGACCTGCGCCCATTGATGCGCAGCTTGCGCTTGCCACCGGGTGGGCTGGATGCGTTGGAGCGCATCAGCGAGCGTGTTCGCGCGGGCTTGCGACAGGCCCACGCAGAGGGAATGCATCTGATCGAGCAGCACATCGTCAACTTGACACGAAAGCCCTGGACCTGGAGTCCACACTTGGGCGTCTGGAGCGACAACATCCTGATGCGCGCGACTGTCGCCATGAAAGGGCTGGGCGCTTTGGCGGCCACCGAAACCATCTACGCACAGGCCGACTTTGATGCCGACAGTGAACCTTTGGACGGCCAGCACGGCTATACCTTGCGCTTTGAGAATGGCCAGCTGCCGCCGGCTGACGCCTTTTGGTCGGTATCGCTCTATGGCGAAGACCGCTATTTCGCAGCCAATCCTTTGGGTCGCTATGCGATTGGAGATAGAACCACGGGTTTGCGGTTGAGCCAAGACAATTCTCTGACACTGCAAATCCAGAACGAGCGCCCCGCCGAAGGTGATGCGAACTGGTTGCCAGCACCAACGGGACGTTTTTATCTGATTTTGCGCTTGTACCACCCGCGCGAAGAGATGCTCAAAGGCCGCTATGCCCTGCCCCCCGTGCAACGCATCAAAGAAAGGTGACGTCATGTACCGCAATGATCTGGCCAGAGAGGCCATTCTCTACACGCTGCCCTTGTATGAAACAGCAAGAATGCAAGCAGCAAGCAGTCCACGCAAAAATACCGAAGGGCAGTTTGCCGACCCAGCGGGTGGCCCTGATTCGACACGCCGCTGGGCCAATGTGTTTTCACACACGCGCCAACTTCTCAATGCCAAAGACCGACGAGTGGTCACACCCAACGCCGACACCCTCTACACCAGTTCCTGGATCGATCTGTCAGACGGACCTTTGTTGTTGCACACCCCGGACACTGGCGATCGCTATTACGTGCTGGGTCTCTTAGACTTTTACACCAATCCTTTTGCTCACCTGGGCACCCGCTTGAATGGCAATAAGGCCCATACTTTTTTCCTGCATGAACCCGGCTGGCAAGGTACCCCACCAGCGGGCACCCTGCCCATTGAGTGCGCCACCCCAACAGTGTGGTTGATTGGGCGCATCCTGGCTCTGCCACTTGAGGAGTTGGCCCCCGTTCACGCACTTCAGGACGCCTTTCGCTTGACCACTCTGCAAGGTGAGCCAGCGGCCCGTATCGTCACATGTAGCCTCCACGGGCAAGACAAGCTGGGCGATGCAGCCACCTTCGTCCAAGTGGTCAATCGACAGCTGGCCATCAACCCACCACCCGCTGATGAAACGGCCGACCTGGCTCGCTTCGCACGCTTGGGCATCGGCGCGGGTCTGGACACATCACAGGCCGACTTGCCCTTGTTGCAACAAACCTTGACCGAGATCTTGTCCGAACTGGATGCACCCGCATCTTCCGATTTGGACGGCGGCTGGAATGCCTCAGTCGAAGTCACTGACCACTTTGGTCGCGATTGGTTTACCCGAGCCCGCGTGGCCCGTTGCTACATTGGTCTGCTGGGGACACAGGAAGTCTTCTACCAGATGGCGCACCGCGACAGTGAGGGCCGCCCACTGGACGGGCGTCACCGTTACCGCCTGCGGTTCGCACCGGGGGGCTTGCCACAGGTCGATGCTTTCTGGTCACTGAGCCTTTACCGAAAAAGCGATTACCTGTTCGTAGACAACCCGCTGCAACGCCACGCCATTGGCGACCGCACGGCCGGCTTGTGCACCGACCCCGATGACGGTTTGACGATCTGGCTGGGCCACACGCCGCCCCCACAGACCAGCAACTGGTTACCCGCACCAGCTGATACTTTTTACGTCGCCCTGCGCCTGTATCTGCCCCGCGAAGTTCATCAAAACGGCCATTACAACTACCCGCTCATCGAGCGGGTCGACGACAGCGCCTGAGGATTGAGCCTGACCGAAATGCCATCGCCATGAACCTGTCAACTTCAACACTGCCACCACTTATGACCACCCGCATGACTCCTGCAGTGTCCGCATGTCGTCTGATCCTTGACCATGTTCAGGACCACGAAATTCAGCGCGCTGACCAGGTCTATCTGACCCAGCCTCTGGGTCAAGGCCAAGTGCGTGATTACACCTGGCGCGAAACACTCGATGAGGCCCGGCGCATGGCACGGCACCTGCAGTCGCAAGGCTTCGAGCAGGGCGCCAGAATCGGTCTGATCACCAAAAATTGCGCCCACTTCATCATGGCGGAACTGGCCATCTGGATGACCGGCGGCACCACAGTGGCTTTGTTCCCGACCGAATCGGCTGACAACATTCGCTTCGTACTGGAGCACAGCGAAACGCGTCTGCTTTTTGTGGGCAAACTCGACAACTGGGCGCGTCAAAGAAGCGGTGTTCCAGATGGTTTTACCTGCATCGCATTACCACTGTCAGACGCCCTAGCACATCAGCCTGATCTTCCCCGCTGGGAAGACATCGTGGCCAGCACCGAACCGCTGAGCGGACGCATTACGCGCGATTCGCAGGATCTGGCGCTTCTGGCTTACACATCCGGATCAACCGGCGAACCCAAGGGGGTCATGCACAGCTTTGGCGGTATCAGCGATGCCTCCGAACGCACGATGGCCTTGATCAACGAGCGCACAGGCCACCCGGCACAACACCGGGTCTTGTCGTATTTGCCGCTCTCACACGTGTTCGAGCGCTCAAAGATCGCCTGCTGGTCTCTGGTGGCAGGCAATGTGCACGTGTTCTTTTCCGAATCGCTGGCCACGTTTGTGGATGACCTCAAGCGCGCACGACCCAACTCCTTCATTTCAGTGCCCCGGCTTTGGCTCAAGTTCCAGCACGGTGTCTTCGCCAGAATGGCGGCAGAGCAGCTCGACGCAGCGCTGGCCGACCCTGTCAAAGGCCCGGTGCTTGCCAAGCAGGTGCTGGCTTCGCTCGGTTTAGACGCGGTGGTATCGGCAGGCAGCGGCTCAGCGCCCATCTCTGCCGAGCTGATTGCCTGGTACCGCAAGCTGGGCCTGGACTTGATGGAGGGCTACGCGATGACCGAAGACTTTGCGTATTCACATGGCTCGCTGCCGCAGTTCAACCAACCAGGCTATGTAGGGCGCGCTCTTGCGGGTGTGCAATCGCGGTTATCGCCCGAAGGTGAAATTTTGGTCAAGTCCCCTGGCTGCATGGTGGGTTACTACAAGCGGCCTGACCTGACGGCCGAAGCCTTCACCGATGACGGCTTTTTCCGCACTGGCGATTGCGGACATTTCGAGCCCAACGGCATGCTCAAACTCACCGGACGGATCAAGGAGTTGTTCAAGACGACCAAGGGCAAATATGTGGCGCCTGCACCGATCGAGAGCCGATTGAACAACCACCCGATGGTCGAACTCAGCATGGTGTGCGGCGCTGGGCAGAGCGCTGCCTGCGCCATGGTTCAGCTGTCAGAGCAGTACCAATCAAAGCGCCAAGACCCGGTCATGCGCGATCAGATTGAACTCGAGCTGGCACGGCTGCTGGAAGACACCAATGCCGCACTGAACGATCACGAACAACTGCGCATGCTGGTGATGATGGACTCGCCTTGGACCATTGACAACGGATGCCTGACTGCCACGATGAAAATAAAGCGCAGTGCCATCGAAACCCTCATCCGGCAAAGGCTGGACGGTTGGTATGCCCAGCCGTGTCAAATACTCTGGGAATGACAACCCAAGTGGCGCTCCTCAGTGGCCAGAAAACCCGCTGATCGGCGGCAAAGGCTCCAGCACGGCAAAGCCTCGGTCAAAGGTGTCAAGCAGCGTCAGGAAATTTTCAAAAATTTCTCGCGGTCCTTGCAGCTGTATGCGTTCACTGTCCAGCGCCTCGGCAAAACTCAGCTGCTCCAGCGAAATGTCATCGAGTGTGGCCCGGTTCAGGCGCAATTGGACATCCACTTTGCCAACAGGTTCTTCGCAAGCATGGCGCAATACACCATTGGACAGTGTCAACACATAACTGGCGTCCGGTTCGCTGAAAAACCAGTGCATCACCAAGCTGTGCCGCGCTGCGCGAGGTCCGTTCAGGCGCATGGCCAAATAATCAAAATAATGCGACAGGGGCAGCGCACGGATCATGTCGCGGCTGGCCGCCATACCCGAGGCCATCCGAGGTGGCCCTTGGCGCAGCTCTCGGGCGCCTTGCAGGTAAGCATTGCGCCAGGTGGATGACTCAGTCTGATAAGCCAGTTGTTCCATGGCTTGGGCGCACAGACGCCGCGCTTCGGCACAAGACGGATCCACCCACACCATCCGGGCACAGATATCGGCCACCCAGCGGTATTCACCAGCATCCAGATCGGCACGTGCCTTGCTCAAAACGGCGTCCACGCCGCCCATGTACTCGATGGTCTTGCGCGCCTGTGCTTCACGCGGCAACGGATCCAGAAATGCCGGATGGCCTTCGTAGGCACCCAGATAGCGCTGGTACACGGCCTTCACGTTGTGTTTGAGGTGACCATAAAAGCTGTGGGTCGACCAATCCTGTTGGAGTTCCTCGGGCAAGCGAATGGCTTCGGCAATGTCGCCACCCGTATGCCCATGGTTCATCAACCGCAATGTCTGGTCGTGAACGAACTTGTAAAGATCGTGCTGGCGCAGCAGGTACTCGCCCATAGACTGACTGCCCCAAACTGGCCAGTGGTGCTGAGCTATCAACACATCGCTGTGGGCAGCATAACGCTGGCGAGCACCGGCCAGATAGCCTGCCCAAGCACGGGCATCGCGCACCTGGGCACCGCGCAGAGGCAGCAGGTTGTGAAAGTTGTGGCTGGTGATCTCGGCCATGTTGAGCACACGAAGGCCCGGGTGGTGGATGATCATCTCGGCTGGGGCTTCTGCCCCCGGTGTCAACTCGAACACACAGTCGATGCCATCGACCTCGAAGGTCTCCACCGCTTGAGTGATCAGCCGATTGGGCGCAATCAGTGTGACGGTTCCGGCTGACACCGCCTTGCCCAGACCAGCATCCACCTGACCGCGCTCGCCACGTGGTAGCAATGCACCGTACTGGAACAAGGCACGCCGTGTCATGGCATTGCCAGCCATCACGGTTTCGCTGATGGCGTCCTCCATGAAGCCCACAGGGGCAATCACTTGCACACGACCGGCCAGGACATCGGCCTCGTCGATGACGCCACGCACGCCACCAAAATGGTCCACATGGCTGTGCGTGTAAACCACCGCCACCACTGGCCGTTGTGGCCGGTGCTGGTGGTACAGCGCCAAAGCCGCAGCGGCCACCTGGGTCGACGTGAGCGGATCGATGATGATCAGTCCATTGTCCCCCTCCAGAATGGTCATGTTGGCCAAGTCCATGCCACGTACCTGGTAAACACGGTCACAGACCTTGAACAAGCCCGTGACCATATTGAGGCGGGCATGCCGCCACAGACCGGGGTGCACGCTGTCGGGCGCCTGTTCATTGGCCAGGAAACCATAAGCCTGCAGGTTCCAGACCGGTCGACCGTTGGAACGCAACACACCTTCCGGTGGCAAGGGTGCTACCAGTCCCCGGCGGGCATCGTCAAACGCTCGGTCATCGTGCAAGGGCAAATGCAGGCGCTGGGCGGCTTGGCAGGCACGGGTGTGCACGGAGGCCGGATGAGGGTCTTCTTTCGCCAAATTTTCATCAGTCTTGGCAGCAGGTATGTCACAGGGCATAAAGGCAATCAAAAAATTGTCGAACAGTTTGGGAATTGAATCTGTTCTTGCAGAAATTCAAGCCATGGTCATGCCATGCGTCGGGTCATGGTCCCGGGTGCTGCCATGAGGCAGACCACGCAATTGCTCGGCCATGCTTCGATAGAGGTTGCGCGACACCACGCTGCTGACCTGCAGAGCACGTCGATCAAGCAAATCGGCTTTGAAATCCCTGATCTGAGAATGCATTGGCGTGTCTTCAGGCAACTGCGCAACCAGGTCAATCACGTGAAGCGCATGTTGGATTTGCCCCGCCTCAGCGAGCGCGTGGGCACGCGCCACTACATGCTGTACGTCGGCAGCAGAGCCCAATAAGCTCTGAAGATCGGCTTCTACTTGCCAGCGCGGCGCGGGATGCAGCGTGGTGGGGTTGCGGTCCCACCAACCGTTTTCGCTGCGCCAGATGTCGCGAACAATGTAGTCCACACAGCCATAAACGGGGCGCATGAAGGGATGATCAAACAAGGCCGATGGCGGTCGGATACGGGCCACGATGTCCTCTACACCCAAGCCCTCGTTCATGAAGCGCACTGTTTCTTGACGCAGCCAGCGCAGGCCAGCAGCTGGCAGTACCAACGCATCTTCAACGTCTTGCGGGTCAAACAAGGGGCCTCCAAACTCGGCCAGCAGCACCTTCGGCCGCAAGGCATGAAGTCGGTCGAGCGTAGAAGCCCAGCGAATCGGGTCTCTGACTGTACGCAGCGGCGTACCCACATTGGGCAGGCTGCGGATAACAGCAGCGCTGCCGTACAAAAATCGCTCTGAGGGCAGCCAGGCGGCCACCACATCATCGGTCTCAGACGGAGCTGCCAGCAACTCGATGGTGCGGTCTCCTCCATCGATCACCAACCTGTCTTCAAATCCGATATCAGGCATGACCAGCCACTCTGGCTTGGGCTTGGGTACATTGGTGCGAAATTGCAGGCTGTTGAGCAACTGCTGTAACCCCTCGGTTTCCTGGTAGCGGGCGTAACGTGCACGAACACGTCGGTGCGCCACCAGCACAGGCCGCGCAAAACCACGCTCTGCCATGGACCTGCACCAATCGCCCACACCGTAGTTGTAGCCAAGGTGACCGTGGCTGTAAACGATATGACTCACAGGCTTGGGGGTTATGGTTTGCAAAGTCGCGATCATGTTGGCGGTCAAGCCTCCGCCAGGGCCAGCATCGAACAGCACTACGCCTTTTGCGGTCTCCAAAGCCACAGAATTACCCTGTCCGGGTAACAAGTGAACGCCAGGCACGATGTCACGGTACGTGGCGCGATTGATCAATACCATGCCAGGTTTGCGGGAAGTCATCACAGCTTGTTGCTGAGAATTCGAGGGGGAATCAGCGGTCTTTGTTGTCATGGTTTTGGTCATTTCAAAAGGATCAGGTCCATTCAAAGCGATCTGCAGGCGCAACGCCAGAGCCCACCGCCTGGCCGCGCAACTCTTCGGCTGAGCTCTTGTAGAGATGCTGCGACACAACAGTACTCACTTGAGCGACACGTTGGTCGCAGCATTGCGCTTTCAGTTCTCGTGCTTCGACCACCCACGGAAGATTTGGAGAGGCCAGAGCCAATAAGTCCAGAACATGCAAGGCTCTCTGCCATTCATCCGCTTGCACCAGGACTTGGGCTTGTGCAAGAACACGCTCAGGATCAGGGAGAGCAAAGTAGCGCGCATCCGCCGCATCTTGAGGCGCACAGGGATGCAGCATGGTGGGGTTGCGGTTCCACCAGCCATTTTCACTTCGCCAAATGTCACGGATGATGTACTCGACACAGCCGTAACCCGGTTTGAGAAAACGATGACCAAAAATCTCCTCGGGAAGCTCGAGGTCGTGCAAGATGTCCCACTCTTGCATGCCTTGATTCATCCTGATTACCACCTGCTCACGCAACCAACGCAGCGCAAGAATCGGGATTGTGAGTGCCTCGCGCACCTCTTCAGGATCATTCAGTGGTTTACCAAACTCAGGAACAAGAATCTTCGGCTTCAGACTCAGCATGCGCTCAAGCGTATCTGCCCAGAGCATCGGGTCACGATAAATCCGATATGGCGTTCCAACATTCGGCATCGCCTTGATCATGGCGCAGCTGCCATACAACAGCTGGCAATCTGGTAACCACAATGCTGTGGCGTCATCGGTCTCAGATGGTGCATGCATCAGGAAAACCTGTCGCAAAGAACCACCAATGAGCAGTTCATCTTGGTATGTGATGTCGGGCAAACGGTACCAGTGTGCCGGAGGGTTAACCGGAAACGGTGCGCGAAACTGGCGCGTGTTGGTATAAGCCCCCAGACCACCAAGTTCGCGATAACGACGGTACCGCGCAGGCAGGCGTGCATGCGCCACCACCAATGGTGCAGGGTGTCCACGCTCGGAAGCATCGATGAGCCAATCACGGACGCCGTTGTTGTAACCCATGTGCCCATGGCTGTAGACAATGTGCGAAAGGGGCAAATCAGTAAGTTCGCGAAGACAGGCGATCATGCGCGCCGTGATTTCACCGCCCGGCCCAGCATCGACCAGTACGATGCCCTCCCCTGTGCTGACTGCCAAAGAATTACCCTGGCCACCCAAGGTCCATACGCCAGGTGCCCACTCGGCCCAGGCCTTCTTCATCATCAAGATATTGGTAACGCCCATTGCCTTGAAACTCCCCGACTTTTAGTCGACCGTGATGTTGCTGGACTTCACAATTGCACCCCATTCCTGCAGATCCTTCTCGATTCGGGATGCAAACTCTTCCGGTGTGCGACGCGGTATGGCAGAAAAACCCAAAGATTTAATTTTCTCCTGCATCTCAGGGGCAAACAGCAATCGGTTGATTTCCAGATTCAAACGGGAAACCACCTCTTTAGACATGCTGCTGGGTGCAATAAAAGCGAAATAGGCCTCCAGATCGAACGGAACGCCTTGCTCCGTCATGGTACGGACATCGGGCAATTGCGGTACCCGATACGGACCGCTGACCGCGATAGCCTTGAATCGACCCGCTTGAATCATGGGGGAAACTGTGGCCATTGGCGCAAAAGCAGCTTGCAGCAGGCCACCCCCCAAGTCAGTGAGACTGGCCGTGACGGCTTTGTAGGGCACGTGGGTCATTTTCAAGCCCGTCTTTTGCAGTAGCGCCTCCATAGACAGATGACCACCAGAGCCATTCCCCCAAGAGCCGTAGGAAAGACTGCCTGCAGGTTTGCCTTTCACATACGCAATGAATTCTGACAAGTCTTTGACCGGCATTGAAGCGGGTACGACCAATAAATTACCGCCAGATCCAATTTGAGCAACAGGCGTGAAGTCCTTGCGCACGTCGTACGGAACCTTGGGCAACAAGACCGGGTTGACCACATGGGCGGCAGCGTAGGTCACCAGCAAAGTATGTTGATCGGGCGCGGCCTTCGCTGCAGCCTCGGTCGCAATCATGCCGTTTGCACCCGCTCGGTTGTCAATGATGAAGGTTTGTCCAAATGATTTAGAAAGAGGCTCTGTAAACATTCGCGCCACCATGTCGGTTGCGCTTCCTCCAGTGCCCGCAACGATCACTCTGACTGGCTTGCTCGGCCAATTCAGCGAGTTTTGCGCCAAGACCAAATTTGAAAAAAAACCAAAAAATACCGTCAACGTTAGAAGTTTTAGCATGAAGACCCCTTTAGAAAGTTGATGAAAGAGAAGTCGCTTTCAAACGCTTTGGAGACACATGATGAGCGAGCCAACTTGGATATCCCACATGGTTTTCCCCTAGTTTTCAAAGCTAGCACTTGACAAGAATTGACCATCAGAATTATTGTGAACCTGAATTCATGTTCTTTATTTTGCTGTTGAAAGAATCACTTGTCTACACTTCCATTGACTGCCGTTGGCCCGTCTAGACTCCAGTCTTCCAAAAATGGGAAAACAGCAACTGATGCAGTGGTCAAGGCCTTTCCGGCCAAACAGCAAAGGTCCGAGCAAACCCATGAAAAATTGCTGCAGGCAGGTCTTGACTTGTTACGCGACGGACTTTTTGATGACATTTCCATTGCGCAAATTTCTGCCCGAGCTGGATGCTCTGTGGGTTCCTTCTACTTGAGGTTTCGCAACAAAGAGGCTTTTTTCGAATTCCTCTTTGAAAGCATCAGCAAAAAATTACAAGCAGATCTTCTCTCCAGTCTCACCCCAAAAAGCATCAAAGAACTCACACTGGCTCAAACGGTGCGCCACTGTGTTGACCATTATGTGGAGACCAACCGGCAATACGAAAGCATCATCCGCGCCGCTGTGCAATACAGCATCAACGACAGTGCTGACTGGCAACCCGTGCGGGACAACGGCTTGAAACTGCATGCCCACTACATTAATTTGATCATCGGCAAATTAAGAACGCCGAACTCAGAACAAGCCCGCAATCAAGTGCTCGTCGGTTTGCAAATCATCAGTGGACACTTGGTCAATAGCATTATTCATCCGGTCAACAACTTACCCTTATCCGACCC
>Ga0315903_10001776_pt1 | contig 32676 bp, 61 predicted proteins | sample LakEriMetagenome_7_FD_203524 | JGI IMG/M metagenome (GOLD analysis project Ga0315903, IMG submission 203524) | Freshwater fungal communities from buoy surface, Lake Erie, Ohio, United States - Buoy 2 MA119 | ecosystem: Environmental > Aquatic > Freshwater > Lake | place: USA: Lake Erie, Ohio...
TGTGTGTAGTGCCAGTATACTTATTTAGTATCTTTTAGTCCCAGAGGTTACGGAAATATTTGCCGAATAGACGGAATCCGTTGTCCATACGTTCGTATACTTTGAACATACCTTCATAATCACATTTATATGTGTGATTAGGACCATCTTCCATTGTTGATATTTTTGGATTATTTGGGTCGGTAACGAACTTCGTATCAATTACACCAGAGTAATATTTTTCTTCCCATGATTCATCTACTAAATGTTCAAAGGCAAAAATCATTTCGTTCAGTACCCATTCCCAACGTTTGTGTAAATCGTATCCATCTGGAACATTCTCTTCATAAAAATCAAATGTTTTTTGTGAATCATAATCTTCAGTGCTTGTTGTTCTCATGTATTCGGGCACATCTTCCATATCAATCATAGGTGAACCATGTTTGGTATCACGGAGTTGTTTGAGCATCGGAAGAATAATAGGTGCCAATGTATGATCCATTGACCATGTATCCCAATAGTCAATCTTCACATCAATTACACGTGGACGAACAAAGTCAAGAAACTTTTGAATTGCTTGGCTGATAGGTACAAGACGATCTGACCATTTTTCAATCAATGGTTCATCATAATCAATCTCACGCCAGAAAAATATTTTCTCCAATATTGTGTATGGAGAAATCCAGTGATCACGATAATTAGAAATATGTACACGCATAATATAATAAAATTGGTGGGAGTGTTTTGGTAATAAGGTACACTCCCTCAGACCCCATGTAAGTTACGCCGCTAGGCGATCCTCACCGTAAAATGCGTCATTTGCATTTATAGATTTGCTTGATTTACAGTCATCGCCTACTGTGTTGCCTTCTCCACTATCTCACCCTGTCGAAACCAGGTCAGCCCCATCAGAAACACACAATCCCCGCTAGAGCCCTCAGAGGTTTCTTTCATCTAGGACAACTATGTGTTTCTGGTGGAGCTGGGCGGAATTGAACCGCCGTCCAGAATGCCTTCACTTTGAAGGAGTTACAACAATTCTATTTGATATCAAAATGATTTAGTATCTTCTGCTTATCTTCTTCCGTATCAACTAAAGCAGCACATTCACGTGCAACATTACGGGCATATGTATCCAAAAGATTTCTCATGATATGACCATTATGTTGTGTCTCAGTGTACTTCACATTATATCCAGATTTCTCTGCTAATTTTCTTGCCACTTCATGCATAATTATCCACCATATTTTGATTTCGTAGTAAACTTAGCTGAACCTTTACTTGTTCTACCGGGTTTCAAAGGTTTGTCAGATTTAGGTTTTGTTTCAGTTTGATATGCTGAATCTGGTCTATTGTATCTCATTTGTCCAACTGGTTGTGTTTTTCCTTTACCCGGCCAACCTGTTTCATTTGTTCCATGAACTTTACCGCCATTGTGATCATGATAGTAAATGGAATCTTGATTGTAGTCTGATCCATGCTTTTTCATGTCACTATACAATTGTTTACCATGTTCTGCGCCAGTTCCTTTAGCATGAACCATGATAGACTTCTCTTTTGTGCCTTCCCAATGTCCTTCTACTTCTTTATGAGCATAACCTTGAGCAGTCAATTTCTTCTTTAGTTCTTCGTGGCGTTTCTTATTTTCTTCTGGTGTTGCCTCATCGGGACCTCTTTGTGCAGATAATACAGCATAATGGCGTCCTTCTTGTGCATGTTTGTATAGCCTAGCAAGTGGATTGCCTTCATCTAATTGTACGTGTTGTTTGAATGATAGCATGATGCCTCCAATATGTCAAGCATATTTATCAATATACTCAATCAGAGGTTGCCGATAATCGTGGATCTGGCGTTCAAACACCTGTGCCGGTCCTTCTTCTGTAGCAATCAGCACCACAATATCATCAATCCATATGCCAGTTCGTTCGGCAAACATCAGTGCATATGCTGTACATTGCATAAAGTAGTTCTGGATATTCTCTTCATCTTTCTGCTTTGTAGATGTCTTATAGTCAATGACTGACAATCTACCATTCCACTCAGCAATCAAGTCTACACGACCAGCAATTCGGTACTTGTCGGAGTACAGTGCTTGCTCTTGTGCATAAATCTTACCAATATTTTCATCAATGTGAGGCTTGATCTTGAAGAATAATTCCTTCAAGTCTGGCATCATCATTTGCATCTTTAGTTCTGGTATTTCATTCTTCAAATAATCTTCACAAATCTTGTGCACCTTTGTGCCACGATCTGCCGCACGGCGTGATACTTTATTAGCGTGTTCTTCACCTACAGCCTGACGCCATTCGTAGATAGCTTGTTTGTTGTGATTAGAAAGCACCGTAGTGATAGACTTATACTTTTTACCTTCTGGTGTAGTATACAGTCTACCAACATCGGTGCTTTCGGCTGTCAGATCGAACTGGAGTTGTGGTATCTTTTCGTGTTCAAATATTCGCATTATGTAAAGTAATGATTTCTACTAAAATATGGTCTTATAAACTTCTTTTCGTTCTTTGCAGTGACATGTTCTTTTTCCAACTGAGTAATTTCAGTTTGTATTTCACGTTCTAGTTCTTTTGTAATATATTCATTCAGTAATGCTACTTTTTTCTGCAAAGATTTTTTTGACATGCTCTCTCCTGATACAAAGTTAGCATAACAAAGTTACTGCCCAAACTTACCTAAATGCTTATCAACAAGCCTCTGTGTTTGTGCTTCTTTGATTCCTTTTTTGCCGTGACGATTTGCCACAGAGGATTGTTTGTGATTCTCGGAAACTTTTGCTAGGACTTCTTTGAAACCATCTGGTACTTTACCAGTAATTGATACGCCACTGACAATATGCATGGCGCCTAAATGAACTTGTTGGATGTGCGGATTCTCTTTGAGATATTCATCTTTGCCTGAAAGGCTTATAAGTTTCTCAAATGTTTCACCGGTTTCAGTGTTTAAAAAATCGTATGTAGGCATCAAGTAATATTTTCAGTATACCAAATAGGAATCGATCGATTCTTCCACTTGGCAAGATGTGTCTTATTCTTTATATAGTAATTCCGATATGAAGCAAGAGAGTCATAATGTAACATTCCACGTGGTCCTGCTTTAGGAACTTTCACATCATCAGGCATTGCTGGCGTTGGTTCGGTGAAAGTTTTGATTGGAATGTTATTCGGAACATTTTTCAGCAGCACATAACACAAACCGTCACGTTCGATTTTATGTGTTTTACCATAACGATAGGTATATTCTTCACACAAAGCAATCAGAAGATTCGCCAACCAAATATAATTTCTGTCGGACTGCCTTACCCAAACAGCAGATGGATGAGATACGTGAGTAGCACCATACAATACACTATCACGCTCGTCAGGCAAACGATAAATTGTTTTCTTTCGTCCAGTTTTAGATAAACCAGGCTCAACAATACCATCAAGAATCCGATGAGCAGTAGAGAGTAATTGAGCATATTCAAGGATCATTTTAACCACGTGTTTGTCGTTATGCATTTCTGCACACTTGCGTACATCGTGGTCTAGGTAAAAGATATTCATTAGAAACAGAAAAACTTACAGTTGGTATTTACTGTGTGTGGTGCTTTTTGTTGTAACTGCATTGAATGCAATTCTTTCATGTGTTGAAACTTCAGATCGTTTTCCCGACGTTCCATTTCACGTTGCATGGCTTCAAGTTTTGCTATTTGTGTTTTGATAAGTTCATCAGAGTTTAGACCTTGTGGATTATGCACAGGGTCTTTGTGTGCTGGTGCTGATACACAAGCAGTCAGCGCAAGTAATGGTACAAGAAAAAGAAACTTAGTTTTCATTTTCATCCTCAGGAGTCAATTTAGACATAATGTAAATAAAGCCGATAAACTGCACGGCACCATATGCACCAGTCATAGCAAACAAAGCCATGACAGTTGCTATCATATAGAACTTTTGACGTTCTGTAAATAGATCACTATAAAAGTTTGCCGTATCAATAGACTTGATGGCTTGCGCCTCAATCTGAAGATACTTGGCAGCAAACCATTCTGAAAGTTTAGACATAATTCACCTTATAAAAAGAGGAGAGCAGCCTCGTCATCCCGACAGTCCGCTCTCCGAAACGATTTACTCAGTGATTTCGGTTACCTCATCTTCAACCACTGGAGCTTTGACCTTAGGTGCTTTTACAGCCTTAGCTGGTTTAGCAGCAAGATCAGCAAGTTTGGTCAGACCAGCATCACGACCGACGATAGGTGTCACAGAGAAACCACGTGGTGTGAGTTTGGTGTCAACCATTTCTTTGAAGTTGACAAGTTCGTAACCAACAACGGTACGACCGTCTTTGTGTGCTTTCACGATACCACCGTTGTATTTCAGTGTAACAATCTCAGCACTGATACGATTCATGGCTTTGTACTGCATTGTATCTGCAATTTCTTTGAGAGATACAACACCACCATTGCCAAGAACCATCAGCAGACGTTCCCAACGAACGGGCTTACCGGATTTATTACCCTTACGATTTGCCCAATATGCAACAGATTTATTACTCATAACAAAACTCCATAATAACAATAGAAATAATAGTATAGCATGACTTGGCAAGATTGTCAAGCATTACAATACCTCGTTTTTCCGACCAAGACTTGCAGGATTCATACCTTCGGTAACGTAAACGTAATTACCTTTGTGTAATGGAGCCGTACAAGATGCAACATCATTCACAATCTCACGGTCGGAAGATGAGAGTTTGTGATAGTCTTTCATGATACCAGTTTTAGTCAGTGCACCCTTGTGTGTGTCTGGCAAAGATGGTGCACGTACAGTCTCACGTGGAGGCGTGTAGGAGAACACAGGCTTTGCTTTTACTTTCTTTGGCGCAGCAGCAGGGAACCGACCACCAGACGGCAGCGGAATCTTGTTGATTGAAGCCACGAAGTCTTGCTGTTCTTGCAATTGCTTCTTCGTCAACTTCTTCTTTTTTGACTTTGAGTAGATTCTGATCATCATAACAATACCATTATAGCAAGGGTTGAAATAATTGTCAAGTGGTAATCTTATTCTTTACCGATGTGATATGCTTGCATTTGCTGTGGTACTTGAAACCAATGCAGGAACAAGAATAATGCGTTCCCGACAATGTTACAATGTATTCACCTTTTGAACCTGCGACTTTGAACTTGCGGATGTTTGTTGTTGAACCTTTGAGTATTTTCAAATCAACAACATTTTTCAAATTGATAACTGACACCGGAAATGCTGGATTGCCAGTTTGTAAACAGAACTCACCGTCATTGAGCCAACGGTAAGGATTGACGACCACGCCAGTGAACTCGGCAGGACCAGTGTAATATTGACAATTTACGGAAATTGTTGAACCGACATCAGGCAGACTTTTCATAGTATAACCATTATACTAGAGAAGTCTACCTTTGTCAAGTGTTGTTTTTATGATAAATCTATTACATTTATGTTTATCTTTGTGGTGTTACAGGAAAACCACCTTGTGCCCACCATCTAAATGCAATTATACCAGAACCACCAGTTCCACCGCTTGCCGGGAATGATGGTGCACCACCACCACCTCCACCGGTGTTTGGTGTGCCCGATACACCATTGCCTGTTGTGCTAGGTAAACCGCCACCATATGAAGCGCCACCAGCACCGGCAGGATAAGATGCTGGAGTTCCACCCGCACCACCACCGGCATATACATTTGTTGTTCCTATGAATGAGCTTGTTATTCCAATTCCACCTATACCAGTTGCAGGTGTTCCCCCTACACTTCCACCACCGCCACCACCACCTGCGGTTCCCGGAGTGGTTGGTGAACCAGCGCCGCCAGCAAAACCAATTACATCGCCAGTTGACGCAGGACCTCCAGCAAAAGTTTCAGAACCACCTCCACCAGCACCACCACTGCCGCCGACAGCACCACTACCGCCTTTACCACCACCATCAGCAGTAAAAGCAAGACTCGGACCGGTAACAGAAGTTAATGTACCTTGTGTATCTGAGGCACCGCCAGGGCCTACAGTAACAGTAAATGTTGCTCCGGGTGTTACTGGAAAATTAGACTGAATTCTATATCCTCCTGCACCTCCACCACCGCCTTTATAAACTAATCCATTCGTCCACTTAAATATAACACGACCGGAACCACCAGCACCACCACCTAACAAATCACCTCCGGGTGTGCTTGATGCTCCACCACCACCGCCGCCAGTGTTCGTTCCACCATTACTTGCAGAAGTTGCAGGGAATTTTCCACCAGCACCACCACCTCCAGATCCACCGGGAGCGACTGGTTGAGTTGAAACACCACCACCTCCACCACCACCAACAGTGTAACTATTCCAAGTTATACCATCACCGCCTTTACCAACGACAGGTGAATTTGATCCAGCAGCACCAGCTCCACCACCACCGCCACCATATCCTGTGCTTTGTGGATTAAGTCCAGAACCACCATTATTTCCTTGACCCAGTGTGCCAGGACCACCGGGTTGACCTGTTCCACCACCACCACCCGATCCACCAGATTGTCCCTCATCAGCACCACTTGTAGCACCGCCGCCATGACCACCGCCATATGCAGTGACACTTGTACCTGGAAATGAAAACGAAGAATCTGTTCCTCGTGCTCTTTGCCAATTAGGTGATCCTGTACCAACTGGAGCAGCAGCGCCACCACCAACACTAACTGATATTGATGCTCCTGGTGTTACAGCCAATCTTGTTCCAGTTACTACACCTCCAGCACCACCACCACCGGCAAGGTGTGAACCACCAGAAATACCACCACATCCACCACCACCAACTACCAAATAATCTACATAATTAACACCAGCAGGAACAGTCCATGTTCCACTTGCTGTAAAATCTTGCGTTCCTGATGGTGCTGGATTTCCTCTAGATGAACCACCACCGCCGCCACCGCCAACACCAAATAAATCAAGTAAAGTAATTCCAGTTGGCACTGTAAATGTACCCGATGAAGTAAATGTTTGATATCCAGAATTAGGATTTACTGTTGGATATGGAAGTATTGAACCTACATCATAACTGATTACGACAACACCCGAACCACCACTTCCGGTAACAGCACTTCCAGCCGAACCACCGCCACCACCACCAGTATTATTGTTTGCTGTAGCTGAAGTATTAGCACCACCCCACTGGAATGCTCCAAAACCAGAATCGCCAGCAGCGCCACCACCAGCGTATCCAGTATTAGCGCCAGATATTGTTGACCAAACTCCAAATCCACCAGAGAATAATCTATCACGTAAATCTGTGCTATTGCGACCTCTACCACCAGCGCCACCGCCGCCACCAGCACTTGCTGGACGGCCGTTTCCACCATCATTACCTTGTGCTGGTGCACTTACATATGGGCTACCGGAGTATACACCCGAGCCACCAACTAAAGCAGGTCCGGCAAAGCCTGTGCTTGCTCCACCACCCGAACCACCATTACCACCATTACCATTTTGAGCGCCGCCACCACCACCATATGCTGTGACTGATACACCAGGTCCGACTAAAGTTGAATTAGTTCCTTGAACTCCAGCACTAGGACCACCAGCACCACCAGCACCAACCGTCACTGCGTATGTGCCGCCAGGTGTAACTGGAACACCATAAGATAATACGAAGCCACCAGCGCCGCCACCGCCACCATTTGTTGCTCCTGATGGACCGAATCCGCCAGCACCGCCACCAGCGACAACAAGATAGTTAATTCTATTAACTCCAGTTGGTACGACATATGATCCTGAATCATTGAATACTCTAACAACTGTTCCAGCAGTAAAACTAGTAGTCAGATATTTTATGACTACAACACCCGAACCACCGGCAGCACCTTGCGTTGGGCCACCAGAGTCGGCACCACCTCCACCACCACCAGTAAATTGTGTTCCATTTGTAGTAGTAACTGCAACTGTACCACCTCTACCACCACCAAAATCATTAGCAGCAGCATTAATACTACCACCTCCACCAGCATAACCTACAGTGGTTCCAGTAATAGCAGAATAAACACCAATGCCACCAGCAGGAGTACCACCAGCGCCACCAGCACCACCACCGCCACCGGCCAAATTACCACCATTATTTCCTTGACCCGGCGTTCCTGTGCCTCCTGTATTAAATGGCCCCGAACCACCTCCACCAGAACCACCAGCAGCACCATTACCACCACCAGCAGGATTATTTTCTACACCACCACCAGCACCACCGCCTGTAGTCGTGAAAGAGAGTGAGGGAGAAGTAATTGAAGAACCTGCACCAGATGTAGCACCAAAACCATCCATCGTTCCAGATCCACCACCACCAACAACAATAGACAATGTTGTACAGGATGTTACTGTAGCGGTACCCGTCAGTAAACCACCTGCCCCACCACCACCTGCGTTGTGACTACCGGCTCTTGATCCACCACCACCACCACCGCCAGCGACAACAAGATATTCAATTGAATTGATATTCTCGGGTACAGTCCAAGTGCTCGAACCTTTGAATATTAATATTTGTTCGTAAAATAAGGTCGGTCGTTTTACAAGACCATATGATAAAAATGAACCATTACCAATTGTTGCTAAAAGTGGCATTATGTCAACCCAAATAATGTATTAGAATATAAAACAAAATATGAGTTTGCTGCCTTTTTGAAGATATTGATACCAATCACGTTGGTTTCTAAAGTCGTTGCGGGATATGCACTTAAAGAATCAAATGCAGGAGCAGTATTTCCTGCATAGAAAATTAAATTACTTGTTGGCGAATCTGGATTTGCTTTTGTTGTTGTAATCAAGCCACCATCAATCATTACATTTGTGCAAGCACGACCCGCTGCTGTATTGTGGCGAAGAGTGATAACAACAGAAACAGTGCTACCGACCTGAACTTGTGAATCAAAAGTATTTACATTATTGCCACGAAGATTGAATGTTACGTTACCAGTGGTATTTGAAGAAAAATAATATACAGTAGTGTTTACAACATCAATGTTTACGTTTGTTCCACTTGCTGATTTATCACCAATTACTGTACTATTGATGTTTAATGCTTCAGATACACGTGCAACAGATAGTGTCAAATTCTGTGACAACACATTTGACGTAATACCACCACCGGCAAAATTGTTGGAACTAATAGCACCAGTACCAATTTTAGGCCCAGTAACATTTGAGTCGCTTATACCGCCCGTAGTTATTCTAGTTAAAGGCATTTTTATCTCCTATTTGCTTTATTTATACAAATAAAAGAAGGTGATAACTTTATATGAAGGTTATTGTTCCTGCGCCAGTGAATTTGTAAAACCTATATGTCGCATTTGTTGTTATCGTCGGAGATCCTGTAGTTGTTGCTGGAGCATTAGGCGTACCATCCGGCGGAGATAGAAGTTGTGCAAAAAGAACTACACCAGATCCTCCAGCACCACCACCAGTAAGGCCACCGCCTGGCTGAGAAGAAGCACCACCTCCACCACCACCAGTATTAGTTCCACCAGGAGCACCAACAGCACCAGTGCCGGTTCCAGGATATATGGCCCCATTGCCTCCACCACCAGTGCCGCCCGGCTGAATACTTCTAGTCGATCCTGCTCCACCACCTCCACCACCAGCATACACAACACCATCAAGCCAAGTGTATCCATTTCCACCAGGACCTTGCCCACCAGCAACACCGGCACCACCGCCACCGCCGCCTAAGCCTTGAATAGCACTTCCAGGATTTTGTCCTGCGCCGCCAGCATTGCCTTGAGTTGGGTAAAGAGATGGACTACCAGAATCATTCGGACCTCCACCACCACCAGAACCACCCGAACTACCAGAAGTAGGTCCTCCAGTGTATCCTCCACCATAACCACCACCATACCCATTGATTCTTGCTTTACCACCACCTTGAATGAATGAGTTACCTCCATTAACAACTTGCCAGTCTGGTGAAGTTGTTGAAAGAGGTGCTGCTGCTCCACCACCTATGCTTACAGTAATGGGTACACCTATTGAAAAGAAATCGAAACCTCTATTTGCGCCGCCAGCGCCACCACCACCAGCAACGTGAGCACCACCAGAAACTCCACCACACGAACCACCACCAACTATGAGATATTGTATGTTGATGGTCGGACCGGAAGAACGCAGATTTAGAAAACCATATGAATTAATTGAAGCTAATCCAAATGATCCAAGAATAGGTGGCATTCCAATTACCCTTGCAGTAATTGTGTGCTTACAGGCTGCTCACCAATTCTTTCTTTCAGTTGTACATCAGCCAACTCACGGTAGAGTTGCTGAAGGCGTATTTTGTCTACGTCTAGGGATGTTTCAATTTGCTCAATTTGTTTCTTCAGTTCGTCCTTGTAAGACATAATCGTTTTCCTGTTTTAACAGGCGATACATCGTCTTATCATGATGTTTTTGATGCTTCAAATTACGATACTCATCGCTCTCATGGTTTTTGTGAAATTTGGTCTTTTTTGGCTTCTGGAACTTTTTACCGCCCGACAACATATTTATTACTCCTAAAAGATAATATCAGCAATACCATACTCTAATAACTCTTCGGCCGACAACCAGACATCAGTTGACTTTAGAAGTTTCGTTCTCACATCCTTGACTGTAAGATTGGAACACTCGGACAATATCTGTTCCATCTTTTTGTTGTATCTGTCACACTCTTTGGCATATGCTTTCATGTCGTGATACTTGCCATCAAATCCGTCATTGAATTGATGAATCATGATTGTTGTGTTTTTGCCTATGGCTCTGTAACCTTTTTGGCCAGCAGCAAATATCATAAAGCCAGCACTCAACACATTACCATAGCCAAGTGTACGGACAGTGACACCAAGTCCACGCATCAGATCAACAAGACCAATGGCATCACCTAGATCACCACCCTCGGAGTTTATGTGAAGTGTCAATGGTTTTTCTATCTTGTTGAACTTGGCATATAGTAACCATCGTGAAGCAGCCTCAATGTTCATCGGATCAATATTACCCGAAAGAAAATGTGCATAATGATCAAATTGTATTTCTGTTTCGGTGCTCATACCAATTATATGCCGTTCTCAAAATAGATGTCAAATTATGTTTAGGTTTGAAGTTTAGAAATGTTTTGGCAAGGTCTGGAATTGCGACCAATCGTGGAGGATCACCCTCTCTTCTTGGACCAAAAGAATAGTCTACTTTGACTTTCAATTCTTTTTCAGCAGCGTCAATCACTTGTAAAATAGTGTGACCTTTTCCAGTGCCTAGATTGAATAATCTTGGTTGGTTTGATAATCGTGTTTGTAAATAGTTGTCGGCTAGAATATGTGCATCAGCAACATCCGATACGTGCACATAATCACGAACACAAGTTCCATCAACAGTTCTGTATCCATCACCATTGATAACAAAGTTATTTAGATTTTCAAACATTGCCGGAATCAAGTGTGTTTCTGGATCATGGCATTCACCCATCTCACATTCTGGATCAGCACCAGCAAGATTGAAAAATCTAAAGATAACATAATTCATAGTTGAATTACGGATTGCACATTCCGCAGCATGTTTGCTGTTTGCATACGGATTGTTTTCTGCTATTTGATCTTTTTCTGATAGGTCCGTCCCAGTCGAACGATAAAGCCCAGCAGTAGAAGAGTAAACAATATTCCTAACATTATATGATTTCATTGTGGTAAGTAGATTGCAAGTGCCACCTACGTTTGTTTGCCAATATTCTTCAGGCTCGTTGACAGATTCGCCAACTTCAATGAGTCCGGCAAGATGAAATACTACATCAAACTTTTGTTTATGTATTCGACCAAACTTTTCAAATACTTCATCTAAATCTTCACGACTACGAATATCACCCATGATTTGATTGTCCCAATACTTTCTATTTTCTGGGAGTTTCAAATCAAAACAAAATGTGTAATATCCTGCTTGCTTCAGTGCTTTTGCTAAGTGTGATCCAAGATAACCTGCACCACCAGTAACAAGTGCTGTTCTCATCTATCTCTTTCTGACAAAATAGGATTTTTTATAGGCCAAGGAATGTTATACATCGGATCATTCCACTTGATTGTAAACTGTGAATCACGATCATAATATTGATCAAGTTTGTAACTGAATACACACTCGTCAGACATAACTAAGTGAGCATTACCACACCCAGGTGGAATCAACAATTGATGTTTGTTTCTATCAGACAAAGTAAATGTTTCATACACCCTAAAAGTTCTTGACGGATATCTAGTATCAACTACCACAACAAAAATTGTACCATATAAACATGAAACTAGCTTTGTGGTTTTGTCATCACCATGAATACCACGAAGAACATGCTTGCGTGATGTTGAAATGCTATCTACTACAAATGAGTGTGTGATGTCATCATGATGATAGGTAAACTTGTTGTATGATTCAAAGTTTGTGCCACGATAATCTTCATACACTATCGGTTGAATAACTTTTAGTCCTTCAATCTCCGTGTTCTGCACTTTCATTTATTTTTCCCCAATTCAATTTCAACCATGCTCTTTCGTGAATGTAATGTGCAACAGTCATCCAAATATTGATGATAATAGCACCAGACAGTCCTGTAAATGCTGCTGTAACTAATGTTGCTACGATACGCCAACTGATTGCACGAACAATCGTTCTCTTATGTGTTTCTGACATTATCCACTCACTATTGTTATACCAGGACCTACAATATACTCTTCAGAGTATTGCTTTTGCCAAGGAAAGCCATCTGGATATTGTTTGGCGTTTTCTGCATTACCTTTATCAAAGAACTCTGCATTCACAGAATTAGGATTACCATCTAACCGATAGTTCAACGAATACTGTTTTGAACATGCAAAGTTTGGAAAATATTGCTTCAGTGCATTGAAGAACTGGCGATCTGCACCCCACTGTCCATACCATGCTGCACCAAGTTTACGGGCAATATCAGCCTTCACCATGAATGATGAAGTATCAATATGATATGCATCGGGATTGAAATAGATTGGCCATTGGCCTAATGATTCACAGTTATCATCACAAACATAATTACCTTCTTTATCAACAATCTTTCTCAGTGAGTATGCCCAATCAGCACCTTTTTGGATTCTCTCCACAAGTTTCTCAACATGATTAGGTTCAAACCAATTATCTTCGTCAAGATAACATACAACATCAGCATTGACAAGAAAACCACATGCAGCATATACACGATGCCCGTACCAACCTTTGCCAACATTCTCTTCAAGAAATACTCCTTTTATTTTTTCATCAGAAATATTTTTTGTGACTTCTATAACTTTGTCTGTATATTCGTCACCATCAACAAAAATATAATGTGTTAGATTTTCATAAGTTTGATTACGGATTGACTCTACGCACTTCTCCAAATAATCTGAACCTATGGTCGGTGTCACTATCGCTACTTTCATTCCAGCTCCTCAATAACCAAGATGATGAATTCCTTTTATCACTACCACCAACACCATAAGCAAATTGCCATCCAGGTACATTTGCTTCGGCATTGTTTTCTTCAGTTCTATCTCCGCCGTTTGCGAAAATAAACTCATGACTTTCATATATTCGTGTTGTATAATATGATATTACTCGTTCAAGTAATTCACATGCAGTACCATCAGAATCGTCAAACTCCAACACTTCATCTACCCAACGAATTGCTTGCAGAATAGCCTTGCGTTCATGTATGTTCATGAACGGTTTGCCTTTCTTGCGTGTGAGCCAGATGTCGGAGTTTACACCAACGATTAGTTTGTCGCCCATGCCCGCTGCTTCACGCAGCATTGCAAGATGACCTGAATGAATGGGATCAAAACCACCAGAGACAACGACTATTCTCATATCACTAAATCAGGAAATGCTTCTTTGACTAAATTGTGTGTAAGATTTTTTACTTTGAATTCTTTTTTTAGTATTTTCAGAAAAAGCGCAGACTCATCACGGTGCAGTGATTCTAATATAACCAAAATAATCTGCGTAGTCTTATCTGCGGTAAACTCTGGTGGACGCATTGGATGATTCTTGATAAACCGATACATCTTAGGCATCTCGGTATCAAGATAAGCAAAGTTCAACCCAGCTGGTTCTTTTGCTGGACGATACATGTGTGGTAACACAATATCAAACTCAATTGCAGGATTGAATGCTAATTGTAGAAAGAAACGAAAGCGTTCATCGCCTTCACGACGAAGAAGGTTTATTCGTTCCTGTTTTGTTGTTGTTTTTTCAAACTCTTCAAATATTTCGGAGTATAGTTTCTCAGAACTCATAGTTTTCCATTTCTAAAATTCGTCAATGACTTCAATCAAGTTTTTCAGTTTATTTGCAATCATGTAATTCATGAAATGCTGTTTGGTGTGACCAGTAGCACTATCATATGTATCTATGATGGATTGCTGGAGTGTTTCTGGCACTTTGGTCAGATCAATCATCATTTCATTGCGTTTGTAATTACGCAGCATTTCAACTTCACAGAACTCTTCTGGTGCTTGATTGAGCCAGTTTATGATTTTGGCTTCAGTGATAGGCTTTTGACGAATACCATTGATAATGCTATCATCAGCAGATAGGATGTTTGGTATGCCGTCGCCCTTGTCACCACGAATAATCATCTGTTTCAATTGCACCGCTGGCAGAGGTTCTTTGATGAACTTCTTTAGTATTGGCGAATACTGCTCAACATTGGCAAACTTTTGCAACTGTGCAAAGTCTTTGTCGGATGATAGAATCATTATCTTTTGATGCGCCGAATTGCGTATCGTCAAAGTGGCAATAATATCATCTGCTTCTGCGGTATCAACATCAACCACTTTGTATGGTGAATGTTCTTTTAGTTCTTCTTTGATTTTGTGTAGACATTCAAAGATGGAGTTCCAGTCATGACCAGAGGACTCACGTGCTTTTCTACGTGATGCTTTGTATTGTGGAAATACTTCACGGCGCCAGTAATTGCGATTGTCACATGCAATTACCACTTCTGGTCCATGTGTAGCCTTGAATTTCTTTACATATGTTCGGATAACATTGAGTATCATGTGTCGTACCAATGCTTCTTCAACCGGTTTTTTAGATGAACCGATCTGTTCCATCAATGTAGAGATGGCTACTTGATTGTAGTCAAAGATTATCATTTTACTGTTCTCAATAAAATTGTATCATTATTGATTCGGCCTGTCAACTGTGTTTCTGCGGCACGAATGTCGTTTAGTATGTTTCGGAGTGCAACTTTACCAGCTTTCAATACTTCTGGTAAAGTAACTGCTGGCTTACGCAGCGTTTTGCTGATTGACTTACTCTCGGCAAAGTTTTGTATCGTAGAACCTTTGATACCAAGACCAACAGCATCAAGTGCATGATAAACACCAAGTTTACGTGTTTTGGTATTATACACCCACAATGAAGATGCACCGATGATTGTTTTAGGATCAATAGACACAAGTTTCAATTCGGCAAAATCTTTTGCGTAGTTCATTTTAGCAACAACTTGATCGGCCGATTTTGCCTTGCGTTTGCGTGGCTTGCGTGACTTCACCGCATCACCAGCAAGTTTCATGCTATCAACAATTACCTGATCACAATATGCAACAAGTTTTTTCAATTGTGTTTTCGTAAAGTTTGAATATGCTTCTTTGATATCAGCATCAGTGGTTGTCAAAACATCATCATATTCTGCACGGCGTGTTTTGAAATGTTCAATTACAAATTTGGTATGTGCACCCTTGACTTCCATGCCAGTCATTGTTGCATAAGGTGAAACATTTGCTTTGAACTCTGTTGTTATCAATTCGTCAATTTGACCTTCCAGTTCTCCGATACAGTCGGATGCTTTCCGCTTAATGTGATCCTGAATTGATACGATATTTGTGGTTGTCGGTTTGGCAACTGATGTTGCTTGTTTGAGTTTGTCGATTGTTTCATTGAACCAAGTAGTGTTGGAAGCGTTTAGGACCCCTCCAGTGCTCACGATTCTACAGATGAACCCGAATGTACTGGGCTGGGATTTCAGACCGTCTGGAGCCGGGATTTTGAGTTTCTTTTTGAAGTAATCGGTAGCGTATTTTGTTGCATCTTTGCTATCACGATTTTGAGCATACCAACTCAGCGCCTGAGTCAGTTGCGATTGTGACAATTCACCCGAAAACTTGGGTTCTTTGTTATTTGATAATAGTGCCTTTACGTCAATTGTTCTACTCATAACATCTCCATGATGTATTTATTCACCAAAACACATTGTAGCATAAATAGTGGGTGATTGTCAAGATTGTCTTTTTTGAACGTTTTCATGTTTCTTATAGGAAATGTTGCATAAAGGATAATGGATCCGATTACTCTCTTTGCCCTAGCCAACGGGGCAGTCAAACTGGTCAAAGAAGGCTGTAAACTTTACAAAGATATCAAAGGTGCTGCGGGGGACATCAAAGATGTTCTCAAGGACCTGGACGACCAATTCAACAAGAAACACAAAGATCATCCTCCTACCACAGCCGAACGTAATCAGTACATTGCGGAAAAGAACCGCATCATTGAACTCAACAAAAAAGATGGTGAAACGGTCAACATCTACCAACAAATTGGTGATCAGTTAGGTACATATTTTGATAACTATTACAAATGTATGGCTGTTTTTGAAGAAGAAGAGCGCCGCAGTAATACCGAAGTTTATACAGGAAACGACAGTCTTGGTAAAAGAGCATTGAATCGTGTTCTAATGAAAAAACAACTTCAGCAAATGAGTACAGAACTTCGTGAGATTATGGTTTATCAAAGTCCTCCAGAATTAGGTGCATTGTGGACTGAGGTTGAAGCAATGATGAAAGAAATGGGCAAACGACAATCTGTTCTTATTGCTGAACAAATGCAGCGCCAAGAAAGACAAGCAAGAATATCAAGAGAAAGAAAACTCCGTAGAATAAATCATATCAAATGTAATATTTGGAAATACAGTATATCAACAATTCTTATTGCTTACGTTTCTTGGTTGATATGGGCTATCGTACAAATCCGTATTGAAGTTTATCCTGAAATGGGTCGCTGTCTATTACCAAAAGGTACTTGGGGATATCAATACTACCAAAATCTAAAATGGATTGACTGTGAGATACCAAAATGATGTACGTTGAATATATTGAAGATGAAGAAACATATTACGTTTACACCAACAAAGGTAATAATCTAATTCTTGTTACCAAAGATTGTAAATTGGCAGTACAAGTAAATGCTGCTTTGAAGAATATGAAAAACGATTCCGAGTTTAGAATAAAAGCAAAGTGGAACAAAAAAGCGGCTTGGTAGCCGCTTTTGTTTTAACGATTTGCAATATACATTGTGATTTCAAAACCAAAACGCATATCTTGTGCAGCAGGTGTAGTCCACTTCATAGTTTCCCCTTATTGTTCAGAAAGATGTTTGTCTAATGCTTTTTGATAACGATTAGCATGTGAGCGTTCTGCTTTGGCTAATGTTTCAAACCAATCTGCAACTTCATCAAAACCTTCTTCACGTGCAATCTTTGCCATGCCAGGATACATGTCAGAGTATTCATGTGTTTCACCACTGATTGCTGCTTCAAGCATTTCTTTACCAGTTTTTGCTGGCATACCTGTGCCGGGTTCACCTGCACCACCTTCAATCAAATATTCCATATGACCATGTGCGTGACCAGTTTCACCTTCAGCAGTAGAACGGAACAATGATGCTAATTCGTTTTCACCTGAAATATCACATTGATTTGCGAAATACAGATAACGACGATTTGCCATTGATTCACCAGCAAAAGCCTCTTTCAAGCACTCCGCTGTTTTTGTACCTTTTAAACTCATAATGTCTCCTATATTATATAATAAAAACTACTCTTGATTCTGCTCAGTATTTTCATGATTCTCGTCTAATTTTTTTAGCGTCCAAGAACCATCACCGTTGTCTATCCATGTGAGATTATCACCTTCTTTCCAGCCAGTCTCGGCCAGAATCTCATCATTGAATTCTAATATGTAATCGCCATCTTCTATTTGTTTTACTTCTAGTGTCCACGATTTCATAATAATCCTTTGGAGCGGGCAGGGAGATTCGAACTCCTACTTCAAGCTTGGAAGGCTCACGTGCTAACCGTTGAACACTATGCCCGCATTGACTTATTTGATGGGAATTTCTCTACGTTCTATTCTTTCACCCGACGGATGTATATATGCAAGATAGCCATTCTCATCTTTGTATGATACACCATCCCAGAAGTAATCTTTGTGTTTGAAATAAGCAATTCGTTCATCTGAATATTCGTTTACATCAACATCAAGATGACCGAGCCATGCTTGCCAATTGTCATCAGCAACGGATGCAATTTTCTTTGCTTCTACTTCATTCTCTGCTTCCACAACATATACATTACGATGTACGGAAATCTGTTCTACAATATACTTAGGCATATTAATCTCCAAGAGTAAACTTCACCGTTTTGATAGAATCCCAACGAAATGAACGCCAACCTTCTTTCTCAATATCAAAGACCGCAATAGAGTCTTTTTTCCATTTGTCTTTTTCAATTAGAATTGCTTCTTCTACTTCAGGCAAATAATCTTCCTGTAATGTACAACGCATCACACGATTTGTGCCATCTTTCTTTGTGAATTCCACTTCAACAACTTCACTTTCAAGTAAACCGATCAACCATTTACGACCTTTTTTTACTTCTTTCAATTCACCACTAAAAACGTTCGTCATAATATATCTCCTAATCAATTGTCTGCAATAGAACCAAATGCTTCTTTTACTTTCTGCTTAAACTCACCACCTGTAAGATAATCTAGATAATCTGTCCACCAACCATCCGATTTATCTGTTTTCTTTAGTACACAACCACCAATACCTGAGCCAGTAAGATTTTTCACATATTGTATGGGATCAACCAATATTGCCTCAAATGCATCATCTAGTTCTGGTGCACCATTTTCATCAGTTTTGAAAAAACATAGATGATACTTCAAACCCATTTCTGACGTTTCAACTGGTGTTGAATTAGAATACTCTTCTTTCATATTGAAGAAAATCATTTTATAGTTATCTTCAAAATCATCGGAATCAGGAATAAAATAAAACCCGTCAAATCTGTTCATCTCATCATTCGTGACAACAGGATCGGCGGGTTCGTCAACTTCTTTTTTAGAAAAGAACATGCGATTGCTTTCGTAAAGTTTGTTTCTCAACTGCACGTTTATAGGTATTCACTTCTACCTTCATTCGGTATTTTGGCGTGAATAGGTCTTTTGCTACAAAGTTACGTGGTTTGTTTAGTTTGTTTGTTTTCGCTTTCATATCGTTCTCCAACATATAACAATCATTATACGATATCCGAAAAACATTGTCAAGTGTTGTCAAAATTGTAATGGCGGAGAGTATAGGATTCGAACCTATGCGCCCATTTCTGAGCGATGAATTAGCAATTCACTGCATTACCACTCTGCCAACTCTCCAATAACGTAAGCTATACCATACATCAAAAATAAAAAAGTTCCGACACTAATTCCAAAAAGAATCCAGTATCCAATCATTTTTAAAAATGTAGTTAGTATCAGCATAATTTGGCGGAAGCGGTGAGATTCGAACTCACGGTGAGCGTAAACCCACGACAGTTTTCAAGACTGTTCCAATAAACCGGACTCTGGCACACTTCCGTAATCTGGAGGTAAGAGTCGGATTTGAACCGACGGCTTTAGGGTTTTGCAGACCCTTGCATTGGACCACTCTGCCATCTTACCATGGTAGCCCGTGACAGAATCGAACTGCCGTAATCACCGTGTAAGGATGAAGTTCTTCCATTAAACTAACGGGCCAAAAATCGTTTGTATACTACTTATCTCATTATACACCGTATACAAGGGTGAGTGTTTGGTGCGGATAGAGGGACTTGAACCCCCACGCCCTTCGGCACGGACTTCTAAGGACCGCATGGCTACCAATTACATCATATCCGCATGGTGGTAATGGTAAGAATCGAACTTACACTTTACTCCGTATGAAGGAGGTGCACTACCGTTATGCTACATTACCAATTCTGGTTGTCCCGACAAGAATTGAACTTGTAATGGTCGATTATCAATCGACAGTTATACCATTTAACTACAGGACAATGGTGGTGCCTGTTAGAATCGAACTAACTTCCATGGCTCTTCAGGCCACCGCTATGACCACATCAGCTAAAGCACCAATTTTCTTTGGGGTGACCATCGGAATTTGAATCCGAACTGAGACAGTCACAATGTCTAGTGCTACCATTACACTATGGTCACACCAAAGAACACTGGTAGTAGACCTAGGATTTGAACCTAGCCGTTGCAGCCCATCTGACCACTCTCCAGAGTTTATAAATCTCCGCCGCACACCAGTGCTGTCTACCATTCTGGCTCCGGTGGAGAGAATCGAACTCCCACTAACAGTTTTGGAGACTGCCGCACTGCCATTATACTACACCGGAATACCTGGAGCGGATAATCAGATTCGAACTGATGACCTAAACGTTGGCAACGTTTCGCACTACCACTGTGCTATACCCGCATTACCTTTTCTATGCTGCTAAACTTTTGAAACGATCAGCCGCATAACTTGCTGCAAATGCTTTTGGTTTGATCAATGGTATCACATTACATGTACCTTTGATATAACCAATCGCTTCATTTACCACACATGAACTACCATGCATTTCACTTGGATTAATATCCAGATGCACTTGAATATCATGAGGTATTGCATCATAAAGTTTTAGATATAGATCCGAAACTTTGTATACCTCATTCATCAAACGCAGCCGTGGACGATTTTTCTTTTGTTCAAAATCTCGTTCACGTTGAACTGCACCAAATATCTTACAACCGTGGCGACCATCAATATGTATCACCACTGCTAGAATGTAATCAGCAAACCATTCACCGTTTATTTGAAAACGTTCTGAGTCTGCACCAATATAAACTTTTGTATCAGGGCCGCATGTATCAAGAAATGCAGCCACTTCATTTATGTCAATTTCTTTTTTCATGTTTACAACTCAAATAAATTTCTAGTTTTTTATATAACAAACAGTATTATCAAAACTTTTATTGCCATCATTTTTTTGTAGTGCTTGTCTTTTACTACTTAAAACACCAAAGTTTGTTGTCTTTCTAAATCCCAACTCACTTTGATATTTTTCAACGCAATCAAACATATTATTTTTTCCAACTTTACCAACGTTCCAACAACTAACTCCACCATCGTTCAACAATTGATTACTTTGAATTATTATTTCATTTAAAAAATGTTTTGACCAATCATCATAAGACAATCTATTTTTATGTGATTGTGTCTCTTCATCCGAATAAATCTCCAAATCAAAATATGGTGGGCTAGTGAGTATCATATCAACTTTAGGTAAATCATATTTTTTCATATTTAAAGCATCGTCGCAAATTAACATCACTTGATTCTCAATAGAAAGAAACTTTACCATATTTTGCAGACTTCCAAAAGTTTTAGTATTTGGTTCAAATCCAATATACTTTGAACCTGAAGAAACTACACCCAACAATCTACCACCCCAACCAGCACATGGATCAAAAACGACATTAGGTTTATAACGATCACATATCATTTTTGCCACTTGTGGACGAAACATAGTATTTTTTGTTAGTCCACAACAAAAATAAATTCCTCTTTTTAATTCCGACAAATAAGGAGTAGAGTGACTTTTTCTATTCCATCTCAATATTTTTATTAAATTGTTTTTATTCCATAATGAAGAAAAACTTTCTCCTCTATTGTTTTTTATATCGTAAAAGTTTGGGAAAAAATGTTCACATAGTTTCATTCCAATTCTATTAGTGGAATTGATTATATTTTCTTCCGTACTCCAAATTTTTAATTTTTTCCAATCATTTAACAAAGAAAGATCATCATAAGTGATGTGATAATCAATCTTAGACAATTCCGATGCCAATCGTTCAATAATATTTTCAAAATCTTGATCTTGCAAATTTCTAATTGAATTTCTTTTATTTAAAAAATTCTGATAAATTGTTTGTGGTATTTCCATTTATTTGCTCAATTAACATACGATAATGATTTTTACTTAAACATTTAAAATTATTTATCGATTCTAAATCCACATGATGAATTTTCAAATTGGGTAACCCCATATAACTTGTGTATGAAAAAGAAGGAGATGACCTTGAATCTTTTTTTCTTTTGTTAATCCTATTTTTAATATGTTCCGATATATCAGCAAAGGGAAATTCTACAACATAAATTAAACGATTGTGTGAAAAAATACTGCACACAATCTGCACATCATTTTTTAAGTGTTGTTCAACTCTCTGAATTGTCATATCATTGAACATACCACCACCATTACAATGTTTAGTTAAGTGTAATTTAGGTTTACATTCAATTCGTTGATTTGTAATGGGATTAGTTCCATCTTCGCCATGTTTTTCTGTATTCCATGTATATCCACAAACATAACATGTTATTGCTTCTCGTAATGAGGAAGAATTAACATCATTTAAATAAGAAAGCATAAGATTTTTATAATCTTCATCCCTTTTATCAAATTCTTCTGTTTTTCCTACAACTATATTATAAGCAAGTTTAACGTTTTTGTCACTTAACTTCATAATGTTCACCTTATTGGTTGCAGAGGTAGGATTCGAACCTACGATTCTCGGCTTATGAGACCAAGCGGATGACCACTTCCATACTCTGCGATAAAACTGGTGCCGGATGTCGGATTCGAACTGACGACCTACCGCTTACAAGGCGGTTGCTCTACCACTGAGCTAATCCGGCATAAAACTATGGTGGAGGATAGCAGATTCGAACTGCTTACTCATGCTTGCAAAGCACATGTGTTCCCAATTAGCACCAATCCCCCATATTCTGGCCGGTCCTGAGAGAATCGAACTCCCACCTGCGGGTCCGTAGCCCGCCGTAATCATCCATTTTACTAAAGACCGTAAAACTTGGTGGGTAACCTTGGAGTCGAACCAAGTATGCCGGAGGCGTCTGATTTACAGTCAGGTGCAGTCACCAGTGCTGCTCGTCACCCATATTCTTTTGGCAGGGGATGTAAGAATCGAACTTACGACAACGGAATCAAAATCCGTGGTTATACCATTTAACTAATCCCCAACAGTTACATTATTTGTGTTATCTGCACTATTTGCTATGCTCAACGGAGTGTCCGGCCGGATTTACCGTTTGTGTACATAGTTACTCAGGTTTGATCGAACCCATGGCTTACAAATAACACAAATAAAGCAACTACAAAAAACTGGCTGTGGGCATTGGATTCGAACCAATCTATTTCTGATTAACAGTCAGACCCGCCTCACCTAGAACGGTAGCCCACAATAATTCTGGCGACACTTACGGGATTCGAACCCGTGATCTCCGCCGTGACAGGGCGGCGCATTAGGCCAGCTATGCTAAAGTGCCATAATAAAGCATGGTAACAGCCAGGGGTTTGGCTTCATTTTACGTTTCGGCCACATCTTCACTGCTACCATATAGAAACACACTAGGACTTCATGGAAGATAATTACCTTCGGAACAACCCTTAGAACTAATGTGTTTTTATATGGTGGGAGCACAGGGATTCGAACCCTGACCTGACGGATTAAAAGTCCGCTGTCTTAACCGTTTGACTATACTCCCTTCATCTTACCACTCTTGTCACTCTTGTCACTATCCATGACAGGTCTCCTATAAAAACTTGGTACACCCAACCGGATTCGAACCGGTGTTACTGCCGTGAAAGGGCAGGGTCCTAGGCCTCTAGACGATGGGTGCATAATTTAAGAACTAACAAGGAATCGCTATTACAGATGCCGAAGCTGCCCTACCGCATCAACCCTTGCTCAACTCTTCTCAGAGTCGGATCGCTCACTTCCGTTTTTTTTCTCACTCACTCAACAGAAATCATTCTAATCTAATTTCAAAACTCTGTCAAGTATTTTTTTATCTGGTCTGGGTGGAGAGAATTGAACTCCCGACCTCCTGCTCCCAAAGCAGGCGCTCTACCAGGCTAAGCTACACCCAGATAAAATGTTGTCTATTTGTAAAAGAACGATTACTGCAACAGAATGAATTATCTCAGAACTTCCAAACTTTGTCAAGCACAAAAAACAAAACCCCGAAACTTTTTGGGCTTCGGGGTTTTGTTGTATATCTGCTAACGTTTACAAACTATACACAAACTCCCGCTACAAGCGCCCATGAGCCATTATCGCTAAATGTGCGATATTCGGGCGACTGCTTCGTAATATGTGTTAGTTTGTCCATATTAGTATATATGCAACTTACTCACGAAAATCTAATTCATCCAGAAATATTTTGCGAATATAACCTGGAATGTGTGTTTGAGTTTCTAGTATAGCCTCAATATGAGGCGTTGTCAAATCTTTTAGAGGTACATATGTCAACGGCTGTTTGCCGTCTTTACCACGTGTACCCCATTTGAATGTTTCACTAATCAAATCATGTGGCGCATCAGAATACACCGACAGTTCAGTGTACGGTGCATCATCGTGTAAATTGCGACGCAGATAATCTAAGCCACCATCGACCATGTACTGTTTACCATTTGCATCAGTATAAGTTACATAATCGTGACGATGCTTTGATTCAAGAATCGTACCGTCAGGTGTACGAATACGATTCGATACGATTCTTGCTTCATCACGCATTACAATATCCATTCTCAATTAATGAATTAGCCATACGACCATACGAACCTTGCAGTTGCCACACAAGACCCGAATCGATCAATTCTTGAAACAATTCAACAGTTTGATCAAAATCCAACTCACCAGATTCGAACGCCATAATTTTAGATACTTGATCCATATTAAGCCTCCACAGTGTAGGGTTTGTTCCACTTACCAATATTCACATCGATATACCAGCCGACATTGAAATAGTCAACTTGTGCATCAGATTCATCCCAGTTACCAGCATTCATTGCTGGAATCACTTCTGACAAAAAGAAATACGAATCACCAATGAAGTGATTTTTGTAGTGATAGGGATTCACTTGAATACCGAACTTTTCAGCATCAGCCCGTGCTTCAGGAGTGCTACCATAATCACTGATAAAATCAACTTTACCAGATTTTACATTTAGCACTAGCGTAGAATGATTACGCACGGCAAGGCTGGCTTTTACACCATACTTTTTACAAATTGCTTTAATCTTCGGTGCAAGTTTAGACTTCAATTCTTGTGATACATAAGCCATAACAAATCTCCAAATAATCAATCAGTATTGACATTATCTCAGAGTTCGCCAGAATTGTCAAGTGTTGTTTTTTAGCAACTTTTCAATTTCGTAATTATCAAGTTGGAAATGCTGAACGATATCGTCCCAGAAGTCTATTGCATATCCGTCAAATTGTTGTTTTTGAAACACATCGTGTATTTCTGACAACACGTGTAAAACGTAGTCTCTTTGATAATGGTGAAAAACTGACGGAAAGTAACTTCCGCCTGTTTTAAGTGCCAGTTGTTCCAACAGTTCGTTGTTCATAACGCTCCTTGATAAGTCTAATCAATTTAGTATCACGATACTCAAAATGATCCGGAATTTCCAAATCAATAATTGGTTTGTCTATCATCCACTCCATCATTTTACCACGTACCCATAGTGCATGTTCGGTATCAGCGCAAACAACCTCATCAGCCCAGAAAAGCAGTTCTTCAGTAACAGGAATCAATGCATAAGATTCCGTGCCAGCCGACCGTGTATTGAAGTTATACGGTTCCGCAGATAACACATGTGCTATCGTTGGAGAACGGAGCATGTTCGCAGAGCAAACGGTTAACACACGTTTGTAGTCACCCTGATACATGTTACTATAGATACCAAAATCACTCATCTTTATCTTTCAGTTTATTATACTCATCTTTCAATTCAGTTAGAGCCTGTTCCATTTCCTTATCAGTCAAAGGTTCTGGCCATTCCAAATCTTCATCTTCAGATTCGTCGTTTTCTTCTTCCCATTCACGCTTGTAATCAGCAATACCATACATTTCATTTAATACTTCTGGCAATTCTTCTTCAATTTCATCCGCAGACATATCTGAATATTCGTATACAGAATCAAAGCCATCAATGTACATACCAGCAAAGCACATACCTGGTTCATTATAATATGCTTCAATTTCCCAGCCTTCTTCTGCTTCATGGAGATATTCATAAAGAACGGTTGGTGGACCCCATGCTGTTTCAAAAAACACAATCAATTCATTTTCAGCAAGGCGTTCGTAATCAATAATTCTTGATTCCCACTTGGTGCCCCAATTTTCTACACACCAACCGTAATCCCATTCACCATCGTATGGACGCAAATGTTTGAACAGTTCTTGATTTTCCTTATCACTCAGCACAGCCTCAATCGCATCAATTTTTGACTTGTCTTGATTGATTATTGTAAGTTGATTGTCGCACCAATTAGGCATAATATTTCCTTATTTGCAGATTGCTTGAATCTCAACAGCCGTATAGTTTTGTTCAATTGCAGCAATACGGCATTCCTCTCTCAATGTTTCACTATAGATGCACATAAAAAACAGCATACCAAAAAATAACAAAAAACCACAAATAACTACCACAGTTTCTTTCAAATCCATTATACTACTCCTCAAAAAATTGTTGTGAGAATCACAGCACCATTCATTGCTGAACAAACCAAATACCAAAATGCCCAGCCAGGGCGATCATCTTCCATAGCTGGGTCTACCATGTACCAAAACAAAACAGCCAGGATGAAGTTAAGTATTATCATCTTTTTTGTGGTGCTTTTCACACAGTGTACGAATCCAACCGGTTGTTGTTGGATAACCTGGTGCACCACACTCTTCACATGTATGGCGACTAATTTCTTCTGCCATGCGGAGCACACCCTCAGTGTAAGCATTACCGCCACGATGATAGATCGTAAGCATACCGAATTTTTCTTTCACTTGCTCAAATACAACTTGGTCAATCTCATAACCACGGCGTTTTATCATAGCAATGTGAGATTGTACAAGATGCATAGCAGAATCAAGAATCTGATACCATCCATCACCGTGATCAAAACCCCAACACATAGCAGTTTCCATTGCACCGAGTTTTCGTTCGGTCATTATGTCAGGATATTTTTCACATAGTTTTCTATCAAGTTCGGGCGTCATTGATATCCTCAAGTTCCATCAGAATCAACATCAGTACAGAAAAGATTGAAAGCAGATGATTACCCACAAATAGTGTAATTACCATCAATCCACACCAAAGCATTCGGAGACCGAACCGAATTCGTTGTTTTGTAATCCATGAAAACATTAGAATGCCCCCCAATATGCATAAGATTTAGGTTTTTGACGAATCAACAGAAGTTTGTGTCCTTCATCACTGGTAAATGTAAACTCACCCTTTTGTGCATTCAGGTGCTTGAGGTCTGACTGAGAAAAGTTTAGGTTTTCCCATTCCCAATCTTGCACCACTTCTCCTCCCTCCACTTCCACTTCCTCGTACTTTTTGTAACCCAGCCGAATTGATGGGCGGGTAAGTGGATTCCCGGTGAATACTTCTTCGTCCAGCAAGTTTTTGTCCAGCGGTGATTGCTGATCCACCGGAGTGAGAAAAACATCAAAAGTTCCACCTTCATCATATTCAGGACGAGCATTCAGCATACGCATTGATTCCTGCGCCGTTTCATTGTAACGGTTCATTTCTTCAACCAATGCTTTGAGCATATCAAAATTGAACTCTGCAAACATACCACCAACATTTACAACAGATTGAATGTTGTCAGTATTTTTGAGATTGTCCCAGCAGTATTCTTCAATAAACTCCGAATTTAGACCTTTGAAGTCAAGCATGTAGTAAATACGACCTGGACGATTTTTCATGTGTTTGTTCACACGCCATTTGTCGTTACATGTGAGCACGAACAATTTTTTAGATGGAAATACACCATCCAGAAGAGTTAGCATTTCTTCTTGTTCTTCTTCACCATAAACTTTTTCAAACTCATCAAACAGCACCATGCAAGGCTGACTGATATCTTGGAGCAGTTTATTGAAACCATCACCACGCCATGGTGCATTGATTACGATACAAGGAATGCCTTGTGCTTGGCAATGAATAGCCAGAGTTTTGGCCAACAGTGTTTTACCAGAGCCTTTTTCACCAGTGAGCATTACACCAGTGGATGCAGCACGACTCATAAATGTAGAAAAGATGCGGTCACGATTTTTGTCGTTGTCACCGTATTTTTTACCACTGAACTCAAAACCATCAATTTCTTCCAAAAACAGATTATTGAATGGGTCTGATTTGACCAGATAGTTACCGCCAGGAAGTTTATCAGAAACCTCTACTGCACGATCATCAGCAACTTTCCATGTATTGCCGTTTCGTAAAAAATGACTCATCACTTACCCTTCATATTATAGAAACTCTATTTTACTACAGCCACATGGCCAATGCAAGCAATTAGTAAATATATGCCGAGGCAAAAACAGAATGCTGCCCAAACATATTGATGCCACGATACGGGCATATTATACGACTTGTCAATAAAAATTGAGCCGAGCCATACACCAGAAAGCACCAAATTGAAAATGCCGACAATCAGCATAATGAGAAGAGGCATGATTATTCCAAAATCAAAAAGTATCAGTGCCAAACGGCGGCGGACCAGCCAGCAATGTCCGACCCTCACGTTCCCAGAAAAACTCTACGGCACGTTTTGCAAAATCTAGATTGATATATTGACCCAGATGTTTTTCATCATCCAGCGTAAAAGTGTATTGACCTGTGTAAACGACGGCTATAAAAATTTCGAGGAGTGCCAGTTTATTAGCACTCCCCACGATTTTGCCAGTGTTTACGTCAAAATAGTAGTATTTGTCGCCGTGACGTTCCCATTTGTGTTCGGTCATTTAGCAAATTCCTGTCCATTGCACACGTTTTTCGTAAGATGACGTAATATAAACATTACCACGTGGAAAATTACGGGCTGGCGCCTTCCAAGACGCTGCCCGCCAGATGTTACCGTCACTTTTCTCAACAAAAGAGTGAACCGAGCGGTGTCCGCCCGAGGAAATTTCAACAATTTTGACATATTTTGATCCAAACTCAAATTCTATGCCGAATTTGTCCTCATTGAGGACAATGTCCTCAGATTCAGCCCAATCTGTCAAATCTTTCGTAAATCTTGCATAATCTGCAAGAATAGCATCTTTGTAAGTAATCAATGCAATTGCCAAATCATCATTTACACGATTTTTCATGATTTTTCCTTGTAATTTCATCGTTTTTTCACTATGTAACCAGTATAACCGAGGCGCCGAACTCTGTCAAGCACTATTCACCCTTCGGCCGACTTACAATCCAGACAATTATTGCTAAAATGATAAGAAACCAGAACATTTTGCTCTCCTTTTTCTCTATAATTCATTGTCTCAGATTATCGGAACTCTGTCAAGCAGTATTTTTGTTAAGTTTTTTATAACGATGCTTTAATATTAACTCATATTCATGTAATGGCAGCACACCTTGCTCGGCATTGCAGTGGGCGCACATTGCTACACAATCATCACCACCTTTGGAGTGTGCGATAATGTGTGCAGCAATGACGGTTTTGACTGTCAACTTCTTACCTTTCTGAGGACAAACGCCAGGGTAATGAAAATCAACCCAGCATTTGCCCTCAGTTTCAGCCAGCATCACCAGTTTCTGTTCTTTGGTCTTAGACCGACTATCAGCAAAAACGATCACTCCAAGACTGTCAAAATCAATACTCACCGTTTTGTCATTTCATCAAGGATAATCTTGGCCACTCTTACTTGCTCTTCGGGCTTACCAAAAGCGATAGAGTTAATATCAATGTATCTGTAGATTTTCTGTTCACCATCTACAATTTCAATCATGGTTTTATTTTTCTTATCTGTCACAGAAACAAGTGCTTTGTTAAACTTATGTGCAAAGCTATCCATGTCAGAAATAGCCATTTTACCTTTAGACTGTTTATACAGTTCAAAGTAAACGGCTTGAAAGCAACCGAACATTGTATTTGTTAATGCTTTTTCTGTAACATAATAATACTCAAGGAATGTATCCCAGAATTTTACTATTTCAGTCTTTTCAGCCTCAGTGTATGTAGCAACAGTATCAACCAAATGCTTGGAATCTTTCTCAGATGCCGAGACATTACCTTTGCCTTTAACCTTATGACCAACCACAAAGACAAACGTATCCCACAGATTGTCTTTGTTAGGAACTGTACCATGCCAGCAGACAGGATTACCATCATCTACACGGAATATTGGATGTGCATGAGTCTTGTATTCTGGCCAACTCTTAGTCATTTGGCGAACAAATTTGCAAATTTCAGATTCTTCGTCCGACATAATAATTGAATAACCTTTTACTTTGGTTGTCTTATTATGTGCAAGAAAGATTTCCTTAGCTTGTTTGTTATTACAGGTTACAATACTGACAGGTACAGGAAAGTTCAAAATGTGCTTCCGTGTTTTTTCGTCCAAGTCTGACCAGTACACTTCTTCGCCATTAATCGTTAAAGCAAATCGTTCATCGTGAATGAACCATTTAATAGCACGTGAGCGATGTCCACCGTCTGTAACAACATACCTAATCGTACCCTTATATAATCCTTTCAATGCAGGCGAATTAGAGATATCACGGAGGATAATTGAACTGATACCAACAGAATCAATAATACTATTAATGATGCCCATGTTTTTCTCATTTGCATCATCATCCACCGAGGACGGGCGATTACCAATAGGATCTATCTTTAGAGTCTTATCCGTGACAATCGTATCACGAATGTCCTTTACAGTCCAAATCTCATGTTTCCACTTTGGCGGCATTCCTTTTGCAGCAGCTACTTTTGCCATCACATTCTCCATAATATAAAAAGAAACATCATTTCACTCCATTTAGTTCAAAGTATTGGCGTACTGTATCCTCATGGTGGCCATTGAATTTTGGCCAGGAAAAAAATTTTGGTGAAGCCGAATGGATGAATCCGTGAAATGCCTCAATAAGGTTGCTTTGAAATAGCATGTTCCTTTGATTGTAGCTTTTTGGCCATACAACACACTACTGCCCTCACTCTGCGGCCTCATACCGTACACCATGCACTTCAATCACATAGTGCACAATCCCTATTGTTACATCACACGCCCTGGCTATTTCCCAGTCAGTCATCCCCCGGGAGTTCAACTCCAATATCAGGTCCACTAATCTTTTCACTTGGCCCATCTTCGTCCTCTCTGATCAACACAGGCTTGTACGGATTTACATTCTCACCATACACCGTTACGGAACTATTCTTGCCAATTGCAGGTACTTCACGGCCAGGTGTATTGGCCACAAAGGCCGCTACAGCACCCGCAATGTCTGCTTCACTGAATCGTGCCATTATACAAATACCTTTCGTGGATAGCCCTCTGCAAAGCCATTGGTACCACGCACAAAGCCCTTACTAGACTTTACACGACAGGCTTGTGCCTTGGCCTTACGTGGCTTTAGCTTGGTAGCACCCAGGCCATTAGTTGCTTCTGCTATATCCTCAGCAGAGAATTGGGCATCATACTTCAATTTCATATTACGCATTATAGTCTCCTTAGAGTTTCCATGCTGCAATGGCTGCTTTTACATCTGCAACAGCAATTTTCAGTGCCCATGCTATATGGCCAAACGAACGACCTTCAGCAAGCATGGTGGATATTTCATTCAATGTTTCACGACGGATAATCATAGTGTCATTCCTTTAGCTAGGTAAGCAATATAACCAGGGTTCTTGTTTAGCACCACCACAGGCTCAACAGTGAAAGAGGCCACACCGGTGCGTTTGAACTCTGCTTTCATGTAGACCACAGCAGCCCTCAGAGTCTTGAATTTTCTTCCATCACAGGTATACATCACAAAGTCTCCATTTCAGTCTCAACAAAACCATTATACTCAGGTGTCACCACATTGTCAAGTGTTTCCTGTGGTAGGATTGTGCCATTGTAAGCCTGACAATACATCGTGGCCAGCTCCAGGGTGCCTAATTCTAGCACACGGCCAGAGGGGAATAGCACATTATACACATTAGGCTCCAAAAATGGCGCCGATCGGACGGCTGGTCAGTGCTAAAAAGTAAACGCCAGGACTAGCCTTCATTATTTTCATCAGTGCTTTTTTGCTACCTTTTTCCGTCACCAGGCCAGTTGCTTTACAGACAATACTATAGTAGGTTGACGGTTTGATCATTTTTCACTCCTATCAGTAATCGCATCCCACAGAATATACACCGCAATTATCGGTGTTGCAATAATGAAAATCCAATCAATTAGTTCTAGTGCCATTGCAGTTCCAATATCAATCATCATGAGGCCATTATACTGCGGTACGGTAGGATTGTCAAGCGGTTTGTGCGGCGGTGCCAACCTGGGTGTTGTTGGGCAGCAACACGGATGCTTGGCCGATAGAGGGCAAGTTAGGGTGCTCAGGAGGGTTGACTAAATAGCACCCCCGGAAGTAGTGCGTTTACATGTTCGTTTGCTTTCGTTTGCTTTCGGATTTGTTTGGATTGTCACCATATTTGTACTATGTCACAGCAGGATATTCTGTGAAAACACCATTTCGTGGTAAATCCTTCTGGTGC
>Ga0315903_10001777_pt1 | contig 32672 bp, 41 predicted proteins | sample LakEriMetagenome_7_FD_203524 | JGI IMG/M metagenome (GOLD analysis project Ga0315903, IMG submission 203524) | Freshwater fungal communities from buoy surface, Lake Erie, Ohio, United States - Buoy 2 MA119 | ecosystem: Environmental > Aquatic > Freshwater > Lake | place: USA: Lake Erie, Ohio...
AGCCCTTGACTTGATCAATAGCGAAAGGATTGCTTCCTTGCCAGCCTTGGCAGTCACGGATCATTATACATACTTGTCCAGTTTTAGCTATGGCACGTTCAAACAGCGCACGGTGCCCAGCATGCCAGGGTTGCCAACGTCCCAACATCTGTACTGTTTCTTTTTGCCAATCAAACTTAGGTCTACGTTGCTTGTCTAAAATGTGCTGTCCTACAAATTCTACCCATTTTTCAGCATTTTGTTCTGTGATGCGAAAATCATAAACATCGGGCTCAACAAACATTTTATTGGTATCTTCGAATCGGCCAGCATCGATGGTGTCCATCCATATGGTCCAGTCGGCTTTGAAGTTATTACGCATTTCGGGTATGGGTGCCACAAAGTCGCAGATCACAAAATCTGTGTTGACCGAGAGAGAAAATTCTAGCATCCTTAGGCTTTGACGTATGCGCCCTTCTTTTGAAAAGTCCCAGTCGTTGTACTTGCGACGCACATCATCGGCGTTAAACCATTTTACTGTGGGTTTGTGGTCAGGCGAAGCAAATTCAAGTGTGTGAACTCTGGATGGATCCAGGTTGAGCAAAGTACCATTTTGTTCAATGTATGTTTTGAGTCGTTCGGCGAAATATGTTTTTCCAGAGCCCGGTAAGCCCATGATTAAAATGCGTTGTGGCATTAGTGTCTCCTGTGTTAAAATTATATAGTAATTTTAGTTCTTCCCTTGATTTTTTATAAAAGAGATATATACATATATTATGCTATCATTCATTCGAGAACTCACTGATCCATTATTAGAATATCTCAAGGACGATCCTGTGCGTCCCGAGATACCTCGCGAATTCCGTGTGAGCGGCCAACGATTCGTCAGTGCCTTGATAGAGGAAAAACCGCGTGCCATGGTCTGTGTGAGCTTGCATGACTTTGTGCCCGAAACTGTGAAAGATTTGGCACAAGATGCCCAGGAACCCAACACTGCTATATTTTACACTATCTGGAGTTATGCCCCAGGCGCGGCCAGTGAACTGCTGTTTGCTACTGTGGATGAAATACGCAAAGAATTTCCCAAAGTAAAAAGATTCGTTACACTGAGTCCCAAGACAGAAATGGCTCGTAAGTTCCATTTACGCAACGGTGCTCAGGTACTGAAAGAAAACACAGATACTGTAAACTACGAATACATAATAGTATGACCAAATTCACAGATACTCTAAAGGCCGCACTAGAGAAAAAACATGCCGCGGCTCACCCTGATACCAAATCCGACGCCAAGGATGATGGCAAAGCAAAACCCAAACGAGCAGTTCCTGTGATCACAGGAAAGCCTGTTAAAAAGGTCACTGGTCGCGGCCGCTAAAACGGTTGACCAAAAATGCCGTTTCTAGTATAATACTAGAATGGATTTCCAAATAGACGAAGCATACCTCACTGACATTGTAGTGCGGACTGAATATCCTCGCTACAACAATCGCACAGAGGTCACCGCAGAAGAACTGATTTCAGTTATAAAGAATCCTGCGCCCGCAGTCGGCATTGGCACCATGGATCACCCTGAGTTTACGTGTCTTCGTGAGCAGTTGGAACAGCAAGGTTATATTGCAGTCCAACGCGGGTGGTGGAACGGCGATTGTGTTTTAAAACCATTCCGGTTAAACGGTGTAAGATTTAAAAAAGGTGATCAGTTTCCCTGTGCCACGGCCATGAAAGGTCATCTAAAGTTTACAAAACTATATAAACAAAAAAAGAAAGGAGGGCACTATGCCTAGCGTATTTTTAGTCAGCGACACGCACTTTGGTCACGCAGGTGTGTGCCGCTTCACACGTAACGATGGTGTTACAAAACTTCGTCCTTGGACTGATCCAGACGAAATGGACGAGTTCATGGTCAAAGCATGGAACGAACGGGTAAAGCCCACTGACAAGGTCTACCACCTTGGTGACGTTGTTATCAACCGCAAGGCCCTGGGCATCATGCGCAGGCTCAACGGTGACAAGGTGTTAATTCGTGGTAACCACGATATCTTCAAGGACTCTGACTATCGTGAATACTTCCGTGAATTACGTGCATATCATGTGATGAATGGCATGATCTTGAGTCACATTCCTGTTCATGCAGAATCATTGGGCCGATTTGGAGTCAACATCCACGGGCACTTGCATGCCAACCGCGTCAAGAGAGCTCGTGGCGTGGATGCCAAAACTGGTGAAGTGTTATACAGTGATGAAAATGATGTGCGCTATCATTGTGTGTGCGTGGAGCAAACTGACTTTGCGCCCATCTTGTTTGAAGATGTGATCCGACGCATCGAAGCCGAAGGCGGAAGCATAGGTTTTAAAAATGGTAATGGCCCTGTAATGTAAGGAGATTGCGATGCCAATGTACGAAGCAACTGTAAGAACGCCCGAAGGCGAAAAGAAAGATCGTGTTTATGCCAAGGATTTGCAAGAAGCACGACAACTGTTGGAACAGCGACACGGTCCTAGGAATGTTCCTTATGTGCCGCATATAATTCCCAGTTAAGGTGACTGTCAGCCTCGCTCACTTGACCAACGTCAATCAGCGTCAATAGCGAAATGACCGGGTGACGATTACCGCGAGGTAACAAGAGCCGCAGAAACCAAATGTCTGCGCCGGACTGGGTAACCGGCAATATTGATTATTGCATCCTTGTATCAGATAGTGTATAATTACTGTTTAGAGCGAGGATAATATGTCAAAAAAACTTAATCGTAAAAAACCTGGTTACACCAAATCAGGTGACGTTAAGATTGTGAGTTTGAATTACAAACAGCTTTCGGAAATGATCAGTAAAGTCAGTAAGAAAAAAATCGAAGCAAAAATTCGCAATCGCATGAACAAACTAGAACGTCATCCAGACTTTGTAGCACCAGTTCAAGAACAATCAGCGTCAGAGTAAAAACATCGCCCTTTTAGTTAAATGGTATAACAGTTGATTTGTAATCATCAATTGGCAGTTCGATTCTGTCAAGGGGCACCAATCACAAAGGAAATCTATGAAATCAGGCTCAAACTTTAAAATGTCTAAACAAAGCAAACGATATTTGGCTACCATTGTTGACACCCACAAGCGAGGTGAAATCAAACGTGGCACTGTTCAAGCTGAACTGGCCAGTCAACAACAAGTGCGTCAACCCAGAGGCGATAGAAAATAATTGCCTATACCAGGCATGGACGACCACTGGGCTCTGTACAACCGAGTGAGAAAATGGGATTTGGTATTTGCTATATGGCCTCAACGCTGTGAGCTCACCGGTCGTAGAATATGGTGGGAATGGTGTTATCGGGGTAATATTTTTATCACAGGCCCCGGGGATCCTGTAGATGAATACGAATATCTAGCCAAAGAAACCTTTATAGTAGAAAGACTGGCAGGCCGTATTAAATAATGGCATGCTACACACAGATCAAACACAGATACTAGGACCCGGGCTCTGGTATCTACCACAAGTATTTGACATCAAGACCTATCGGGAGATACGTCGATGTTATCGAGAAACTGCCACAGGCTGGCAATGTCTTTATCCCAATAGGCTCATGAGCCTGCCAAACAATCCAGACTATGCTTATCTAGCCAAAGTATCCCTGGATATCAACCTCGCTGTGAGCGAACTCACTGGACATCAACTGCGTCCACTCAATCAAGAAATATTCATAGACTTACCTGGCCATCAATTGACTTGGCACTTTGACGACAACAACTACAAGGTATTACTGCAAGTTTATTGTGGCGATACTGCCCAAGCCAACATGGGCACACACTGGTATGTGGGTGATAAAAACCCTACATTATTTGCCCAGCACGGAGCAGACTCCATTGTAGATGTGAGTGGATTAGAAACAGTGGAAACTGTGTATTCACCCAATGCTGGCTACATCAACGACAACACCGTCAAAAAAGCCCACGGAACACGCCGTATAGCGGCCGGCCTCAGCAGAGAGAGTGTGCTTTTTACTTTTGGATAAAAATTTCACTACTGGCTTGACTGCTACTAAGTACCCTGTTAAAATTATTTAACAACTTTCGAAAGGGAAATTTAATGTTTAAAAAAATGGTTATCGCAGGAGCTCTAGCAACGGCCGTTGCCGGGTCTGCCCTAGCACAAAGTAATGTCACAATCTACGGTCTTATTGACGCAGGTGTGATTGGTACCAATCATGCTGGTACTGCCAATGCCAACGTCAATGCAATCACCAGCGGTGTTGATTTGACCAGCCGTCTTGGTTTTAGATCTGTAGAAGATCTTGGCGGTGGACGTACTGCCGGTATGAATCTTGAATCCACAGTAGATGCCGGCAATGGTAGCCAGACTCTCAGCGCCAGCACCGGTGCTGCCAGTGCTACATTTTCACGTGCCGCTAATGTGTTCCTTGAAGACAAACAGTTTGGTCGTTTGACACTAGGTCGCCAGGGCAATGCCGCTTGGTCAACTTATATCGCACATGACACTCGTGGAGTCACAAACTTTGGTGGTTTCATGAACTTCATCAATGACGGATCCAGCTTTGGTGGCACATCCACTTCCAAGAGCGGATTGAGCTCATATACAGGTGGTGCTTTTACCAGCAATACTGTACGCTACGACACCCCAACATTCCGTGGCTTCAATGCTACCTATGCTCGTGTGTTTGGCAACGTGGCCGGTGATGCTGATGCAAGTTCCAGTGATCAGTATATCGTTCGCTATGACAACAAAGGTCCAGTATTTGCCTCACTTGGTTCATATAAAGCCAACAGTTCCACAGGCAATGCGTCTGGAGAAAATCTATTTGGTGGACTTGGGTATCGCGTGAATCCAAACATCACTGTCAGCGGTTTTTACATGAACATGAAAAATCCAAGCAGTGCTGGTGGTACCAATGGTAACTTCGACCTATACAATCTAGGCGCCCGTTATCAGATCACTCCAAAGGTTGGCGTCAGTGCTGGTGCTTATCAGCTCAAAGACAAGAACACCAGCGCCAATGGTGCTGATCTACAGTCGATCATGGCAACATACAGTCTCAGCAAGCGTACCCATGTATATGCTGGTGCTTCGTTCGTACAGAACAAAGGCGCCACAGGTATCGCAGCCTATGGTGGCGGTAGTGCCAACTTGAACTCATTGGCAACAACCAATGGATTGGCAGTGGCCGGTGTAAGTCAAAGTGCTTACGCTCTTGGAATGCGTCATACATTCTAATAACTGTGTAACACCCAAAAAGCACACCTTAGGGTGTGCTTTTTTTTGGGAAAATTTTATGTCAAGATCTATAGTAGCTAAATATTTTCGCAACGCCGGCAAGGGCCGACGTCGGACATCAACCTGACGCCTAGGGTAGCACAACCCTTTTACCACTGTGATACAAGTGGAACGCCATCCGTAGTAGAGTTCTTCTACAAGCAATCGTATTTTAAACCAGTCTTTTTCTATTTAGGTATAGTTTTTAAGATATTGACGATTTAATCACATGATAGATCAACAAGAATATTACAAGTACGGTTATTATCAAGTTGGGGACCGGATAACAAGATCCAAAGTTGAAGCCATTGATTGGTGTCAGCCTCACAATGGTTGGCCTACATGGCATTATCATGATGAAGTGTTTTCCAGTTACAACTGGCAACAGGAACCCAAAGAGACCATAGAGCAACTCTATCAAGCCCGAGCCAAAGAAATAAGAGAAAAATATGATCATGTTGTGCTGATGTACAGCGGCGGCTACGATAGTCACAACATGCTAATGGCGTTCCTTAGCCAAGGAATAGTGCCTGATGAGCTTGCGTTTTTCTATCATTCTTACAGCGATGAAACCAACGTGATCAACATAGAATGGGACGCACAAACATCTCATAGGCTCAAGGCAATATCGGCCGCTTGGCCCATGATCAAGTTCCGACGCATAGACATGACTGAGATGCTGTTGGCGTTTATTTCCAAGCACATTGATGATGTTCCTTATCTCAGCACCAATCTAGCGCCCAACCATGCTCTGAGATCGTCATTTAATCATCTAGTCAAAGATTGGTTTGATCTCAAAAATCAAGGACGCACCTTGCGTCTGCTCTATGGCATGGACAAGCCTAGACTACGATACAATGGAACGAATTATATTTTTAATTTCTACGATACCCTAAGGAATGGCGCCATTGACAAGTCCGAGCATGATGATCAGGAATGGTTTTATTGGAGCCCGTCTTCTACCAAAATCTGTATCAAACAATCACATATTGTCAAACGATTCTGGCAAGCCAATCGAGAGAGTTGGAAAGAATTAAAATGTACCCACAACAAGGATCTAGGATGGCTCTTTGACCGAGAAAACAAAGACGTTATGCGTCTAATCTATCCATGGTGCGAAGGAGTATTCCTGTCATGGAAACCGGCCAATGATTTTTACGGAGACAGAGACCTGTCAGTGATCACTGCCAATGCTGATATCACTAAAAAATATCTTTCCATGTGTCAATCCGTGGCCAAGCGCATAGCCCCCATGTACTTCAACCAAGGAAATGTGGACAAAGGTTACGTGGGCGCCATCAGCAAAGATTATATTGTATAAACAAGGAAACACAAAGATGAACATAGCAATAGTTTTTATAGCTAGGACCAAGAGTACCATGATACACAATATCCTAGCCAAGAAATTCAATTTGACTCCACTGAAAGAAATTTTATTTTTCAGTCGTAGGCGCCGTCAGGATTATGAGGAGTACCCGGAATTGATCCAAAAGATTAACACTGAAGACAACATCTGTGTTAAAATATGTGTCAATGACTTTATTGATGGGAAGACATGTCGCATAATGGATGACTATAAAAAAATTGACTACACCAAGTTTGATCATATCATTTTTGTCAAGCGACAAGACCTCATGGGCAACGTGGCCAGTTTTGGCCATCACAACCTCATAAACTTTGCTGACTTCAACAAGTCCCATCGCAAAAAGGGTCAAGACTTTGAAGGTAGTCCGTACGAAATCACTCCAGACCGAACAGCGTATATCATAAGAGGATATCGCATATTGAATCTGTTGCGTGATTGGATTGGCGAACATGCTGGATCAGCAAAAATACACGATTACGAATTCGAAACCGTGAATCAAGAGTTGGCTAGAGATTTTGGTCTCAAGGACGAAGATTTTGACATAGACATTGAACCCTGTGGACTGGATTATCGATCACTGGCCAGCAATTATGAAGAGATTGAAAAAATGCTACCGGGACTGTATTCAAGGATAATGAATACCACCGATAAAGATTTCAATGACCCAGACAGCCCATTCTGGGAAAAAAATGTACGTTTCATTTAACTTAAAGGAGAACCGTTGTGAAAAAACTATTATCAGCATTACTTGTATGTCTAGGTCTGGCAACCTCGGCATTTGCTAAAGAACAAGTAACTATCGTCTATGCGTTTGGTGTAGGCGACAATCAAACCAATTACTATCGCACATTGGCACGCGAAGCCAACGCCATGCAGAACAAATATCAATTTTTGTTTGATGTCAAAGGCGGAGCAGGTAGTACCGTGGCTGCCAAGTATGTGTTGACTACCCCAAACACCATTTTGGCCACATCTTCAGCTCATTTCATACGTCCAAACTTTTTTCCTGAAGAAAGTCATCGTGTAGAAGATTACCAAGAACTAGTGCCAATGTGTAATCTTCCGGTGGTTGTAAGCTCGATCAAATACAAGAGCTGGGACAGTGTTCCCAAGGATCGTCCGCTAAACATCGGTATAGCAGGCATGGGATCTGCCACGCATTTGTTTGCCATGGAACTAAAAAAGCGTTACCCAAATCTTGAAGTAGTGCCGTTCAAAGGAGTGTCAGAGGCCATGACCAACATGATTGGTAATAACCTTGATTTCAATACCAGCTTCCTGGGAGACACCACTCAGTGGAACCAAGTCACGATCCTAGGTACCACCGGTTTCAATCGACACAATAACAATCCCACTTTGGTAGAACAGGGATTTTCAAAAGATCTTGGCGAAATGGATATTCCACAACACTTGGTAGTTCCAAACAACGTAGATCCTGCCAAGGCCAATGAGTGGAGAGATGTGTTGACTCGTGCTTCTAAATTGCCATCTGTCAGAGCCACTTATGCCATAGATTTTTGCAAGCCATTGGAAGTCACTGATGTCAAGTCTTGGTATCAGCGTCAAAATGCCCATTGGTCTAAAATCGCCAAGGGTGTGAAATTAGACAAGTAATCAGTTACACACTATAAACTCAAAGCCCACATTGTGTGGGCTTTTTCACGGTTGGCCAACTAGATTGTTAAGTTAGCGAGCACTAACCTAGTAGATACAATGAGGTTGACCAGAAACGCCCATTTTGCTATACTATAGGCTAAGTTAAACAAACAGGAGCCCTACTGTGAAAAATCTTCAAAAATACCTAGATCAAAAGAACCAATGGAACGCCATTTTTGGTGGCAAGCCCTTGGTCATTGGCCGAGACAATCAACGCATCGCTGACATGATTGACGGCGATCTTTCTCCAGAAAATCTCACCTGCGATGGCGAACTGCCTCGTAGTCAAGTGCAAGCTCGCTATCGTCAACTCACTGCCGCGGCACAAGAACTTCGTAGTCTAGATCCCACAGTAAAGTTTTATGAGTTTAGCTAAGGTTGACTGAGAAATCAACATCGCATACAATAGTAGAATCATCAACAAAAAGGACCAAGCCCTATGTCATTTGAACACCGCACCGTAACCGCGACTGGTGCTCGCAAATCAATCAAGAAATGCTTCTCTAAAAAGCGTCCGCTGTTTCTCTGGGGTCCTCCTGGAATTGGCAAATCAGAAGTGGTAGCAGACATCACCCGCGAACTTGGTGGTCTTATGATCGACCTTCGCTTGGGTCAGATGGACCCTACAGACATCCGTGGTATTCCTTTCTATAACAAAGAAAAGAATGTGATGGATTGGGCTCCTCCTATCGACCTGCCCGATGCAGAAACCGCTAGCCAGTATCCTGTGGTTGTGCTGTTTTTGGACGAGATGAACTCTGCGGCTCCGGCTGTGCAAGCCGCGGCCTATCAGTTGGTACTGAATCGTCGTGTAGGCAAGTACATCCTGCCTGACAATGTTGTGATGGTTGCCGCAGGTAACCGCGAAAGCGACAAAGGTGTTACCTATCGCATGCCTACTCCGCTGGCAAATCGTTTTGTCCACTTGGAGATGCGAGTTGACTTCCCTGTATGGCAAGAGTGGGCTGTGGGCAACGGCATCCACAAGGACGTGGTTGGTTACTTGAGTTTTGCCAAGCAGGACCTCTACGACTTTGATGCAAAATCTGCAAGTCGTTCGTTTGCTACTCCACGCTCTTGGACCTTTGTGAGCGAATTGTTGGCAGATGAGGATGTGGATGAGACCACTTACACTGACTTGATTGCTGGTGCTGTGGGCGAAGGCTTGGCTGTGAAGTTTATGGCTCATCGCAAGATCGCAGGCAAGATGCCCAAGCCCGAAGACATTCTAGCAGGCAAGATCAAGGATCTGCAGATCAAAGAAGTTTCGGCCATGTACTCCTTGGTGATCTCCATGTGCTATGAGCTCAAGGGTGCCATTGAACGCAAGGTTGCAGACAAGGACTTCCATGCCATGTCCGACAATTTCTTCCGCTACATGATGGACAATTTTGAGACTGAGCTGGTTGTGATGGGTGCTCGTATTGCACTCACTACTTACAACCTTCCGTTCCAACCTACCAAGCTCAAGAACTTTGACGAGTTCCATCAGCGGTACGGCAAGTACATTCTCAGCGCAAGCCAGAATAGTTGATCAGTTCAGGGTTGGGTCCACTATCGGAAACGAGACATAGGGCTATGTCGGGTCCAACCCACCCTCCCTACCAGCCACCCATTCGGGTGGTTTTTGCCCCATACAATCACGGTGACGTTCAGACTACCCTGAGAGCCGTAGTTAAGGATTTTGGTCGCCCTGGTGAAAGATGGCGCTATCGTAGCCCTGATCTAACCGATGCTGAAAACAATGTTTGGCAATTGGATTTCTATTTTGCCGATCCACACGATGCAATCATGTTTGGCCTTAAATATCAACGATGAGATACAAGATAGTTAAACTTGATGGACGTTGGAGTTATCGCAAATATTTTGAATATGCGATAATCTTCTCTAACCGCATGAGTACCTGGAATGGTCCATTGCATTTTGTCACGGCACAAAAATACTTTTTTGACGCCTATGGGTGGAGTGCCGAAATACGCCAGTGGGCTGATATCCGAGAATATACCTCTATGATTCACAAGTACAGCAATCCAGGAATTGAACCCAGACAGCCTGATGCAGTAAACACCAACTGGAGTTGGACCAACGGCTACGAAGACCTGCGTATATACGTGAAAAGTCAGCAAGAACTCACGCTTTTTACCCTAAAATACCCGGTTGACCAATAATCCATTTTCATTTATAATATAAGATATAGTTAAGGAGCAACCATGTCTACAAAAACCGCAACTTCTACACAAAACAAAGACGACGCTAAAAAGTTTGCCAATCTAATTGGGCCCATGGACCCAAAATTGGACAAGGTAGTACGTGAAAAATTGGTCACTGCTCGTGTGGGACTGTTACTCCGTGCCAGTTTCTTTGGTAATTTGGCCACCCGACTAAAGTTGGTCAATGCTGACGAGTGGTGCGCCACTGCCGCCACAGACGGTCGTCATTTCTATTACAATACCCGTTTTATTGAATTGCTCAAACCCAAAGAGATTGAATTCTTGTTTGGACATGAGGTCTTGCATTGTGTGTACGATCACTTTGGTCGACGTGGTGATCGTGATCCCATGCTGTTCAATGTGGCCAATGACTACTGTGTCAATGCAGACTTGAAGAAACATCGTGTAGGCGAGTTTATTACTTCGGTACCTTGTCTCTATGATTCAAAGTTTGAAAACAAGAGCTCTGAAGAGATCTATGATATCTTGTATGAAAATGCTGACAAGATCAGCCTGTCAGATCTCATTGACAAATTACTAGACGATCACTTAGACGGCGATGATCAAGATGGTGATGGTGAAGGCAAAGATGGCGACAAGCCTGGCAAAGGTCGTCCCAAACTGTCAGCAGAAGAACGGCAAAAGATCAAAGACGAGATCAAAGAAGCCATGTTGGCGGCCGCCCAAGCAAGTGACGCAGGATCGATTCCACTGGGTGTCAAACGCATGATTCAGGATCTCACAGATCCCAAAATGAACTGGCGTGAACTGCTCCGTATGCAATTGGAGTCAACAATCAAGAGTGACTTCACTTGGATGCGCCCAAGCCGTAGAGGTTGGGACATGGATGCTGTATTGCCCGGTATGAATCGTACCGATGCCATTGACATTGCCATCTATATTGACATGTCTGGGTCCATTGGTGAAGCACAGGGCAAAGACTTCCTCAGCGAAGTCAAAGGTATCATGGAAGCCTTTGAAAGTTACAAGATCCATGTTGCTTGCTTTGATACCGAAGTGTACAATCCACAGCAATACAATTCAGAGAATCTCGATTCCATCGAAGACTATGAGCTTGCTGGTGGTGGTGGCACTGACTTTGACAGCATCTTCCGTCACTTGAAAGACGAACAAATTGAGCCCAAGCGCCTGGTAGTGTTTACAGACGGTTACCCATGTGGTAGCTGGGGCGATCCCAACTACTGTGATACAGTATGGATCATCCATGGTGACAAGAATCCCAACCCACCGTTTGGTACTTTTGCACTGTATGAGGAGGACAAATGACCTTTGTAAACTTCCTTTACTTTGCAGTAGGATGTTGGCTGGGCTGGTTCTTAGGACCAGCCGTTGCTGACATTATCCCTAAAATTATTCGTGAGATTCGTGAAACTCGTTGGAGGCAGTAAATGAAATGGTTTGACCGATTCCTGTATCGCAAACTTCGCGATATGTGGGACAACAAAGACAAGTACAATCACTATCTTGAGGATGACGGTAGTATTCCCGTCAACACAATTAGAGGTGCAGGCATGCAGATAGCAGTGGCAGAAGATTCAAGTTGGGAAGACGGTCTTCGAATCAATGTTAAAAAAGTCATTGGTGGATTCATTGTTAGTTTTCGCAGTTATGATCGAAAGACGGATCGTAGCAATGAGCGGCACTACATCATCACTGACGAACAAGAGTTTGAAAAAGAACTGGGCAAAATGATCACTTTAGAATCTATGAAGCAGTCAGGATGATTAAAGGTATTTCAACCCACAGTCCTCGATGGATGTCAGTGTACAGTCCATCGCAGAGTCCTTATATCTCACCAGGTTCCATGAGTGCCGGAATAGTGCGCTACAACTCTAGCGCACAAAATCTTGAAGTATATGATGGCAATGCTTGGTTGACTTTAAGTGGATCAGCAGATGTTGGGTTCAGCCCTGAAGCACAGCAAGTTATGGACTGGGCATACAAAAAAATGAAGGAAGATGAGCAGTTAGAAATGCTCATAGAAAAACATCCTGGTTTAAAGGATTTACACGAGAAATTCACACTAATGAAGGCTCTGGTAGCAGAAGACCACAAAAACTCGTGAAATAAAGATCAAAAAGGTTAAACTGACCAAAAACCTTTTCTACATCCGCCGCAAAGGCGGTTTTTTATGGGTATAAACTACGTCTATTTCTTTTTTATCATTAAATAGATGTATGGAAAATCAAAACGCAAACCTAGCAATATCTGATCTTATTATGCTTCAAAGCATAGTACAGGTAGCCTGTGAACGTGGCGCTTTTCGTGCTGAAGAAATGAGTCAAATTGGTCAGTGCTACGATCGATTATCGACCTGGCTGGCACAGATGCAACCACCGCCAGAAGGCAACACCCAAACTCAGCCACCCAACCAAACTCAAGGAGAATGACAATGTTCATCAAACACGTAGGAAAACAAGGGGATCGCAAAGTCGCAATCCTATTTAGAGAAGTACCCGGAGAGGATCACATGTGTCTGGTAGTATACCCAGATATCATGCCTACTCACATGCACGATGCTATTATCAAGGCCATCGAAACACCAGAAGCACAACAAGCCGAGCAGTTAGCTGATGCTGTACATCGTACACTATTCCCAGATGGTCGTCCAATGCTGGCGGCTTTGCATGCCGAGGGAATGATCAAGAAAGTACAAACAGAACAGATCGTAGTAACACCGACACCAACTTCTTCTATCAAGTTGAGTGAGTTGAATAATATGCTCCGTGAAATGAAAAGTGGTCAACAGGCCATAAACAAGCTGGCCGAACTAGATCGCAACGCAGGCATGACTGGAAAAGTGCGTCCTAAAGATTCTTATGGTCGTGAGCTCAAAGAACTCAGCGCACCACCATCGGCTCGATCAAATCTCATGGGTAGCAATCAAGCACTAGATGACAGTGCCTTGGCCGCAAACTTCCGCTCACAGGCTGCCAAGATGGAAGCAGAAGCAAAAGGCTTGCTGGCCGAAAGTGCCAGATTAGCCAAGGAAGCCGCGGCTCTTGATGGAGCCACTGTAGAAACCACCACTGCGCCCAAGCGCGGTCGTCCAGCGAAAGCGAAGGTGGCGGATGCAACTCAAGGTTGATGATATTGAAAAATGGGAAGATGTTGTATCGTCTGTGGACAAAGAACATATTCCCATTGATTGTGTTAAAAAAGTCATACTAAAACTTGCTGGTAACCGTCAAAAAACCATTAACCTTGAAACGCTAAGGCGCAACGGTCTTGACGTTGAAGACATTGAAGGTGTAGTAGCTCGTGCCATGGCAGAACGTGGCCGCACTATTATAAATGTAGATTTTGTAATCGACGTTAAGACTGTAGCGCAACACATACAACCTTATACAGACAAAATTTTAGGAAATCTATGAATGTTCGATTGGTATCGTATAGTCAACCAACAGGTGAATTTAGAGACATGGGCATCGCAGATGCGCAGGAACTCATTGCGTATTGCGCCCGTGTCAGCAATCCTTCCAACCAACTCAACACTGAATCATCAGAAAAGCTCATCAGATACTTGGTCAAACACCAACACTGGAGCCCACTTGAAATGGTCTCAGCCTGCTGTGAAATTACCACAACCAGAGACATTGCCCGACAAATCTTGCGACACAGAAGTTTCTCATTCCAAGAGTTCAGCCAGCGATATGCTGACCCTACTCAAGACCTGTCGTTCGTATGTCGAGAAGCACGACTCCAAGACCCAAAAAACAGACAGAACAGCGTCGAAGTGGATGATCAACTTTTACAAAACGAATGGTACAGAGCTCAACAACGAGTCATCTATGCCGCACAACGAGAGTACGAGTGGGCTATCGCTAATGGCATAGCCAAAGAACAAGCCCGTGCTGTGTTGCCCGAAGGTCTTATTGAAAGTCGGCTGTATATGAATGGCACACTGAGATCTTGGATACACTTTATTGAACTGCGTAGCGGGCATGGTACCCAAAAAGAACACATGGAAGTGGCCCGAGCCTGTGCCGAAGTCATTGCTACGGTATTTCCTATGAGTGCCGAATTCGTAGCTCAAACACAATAAATCTGCTATACTCATAGTAGTGCAAAAGATAACATTTCACAGTTTTTCCATGGGCGACGTAGAGGATCCAGAACTCTATGCCGCCTTTCCCTTGGGCGAATTCATGGAAACAGAAAAAGGTAAGTGGATTAAATCTCACTGCAAAGATCCCTGCTACATAATACGACCAGACCCTAGCACATTTGGAGTACGTTGTATAGTGTATGGCGATGTAGAAGACAAATCAGCGACGGAGTATTATTTAAAATGGAACAACGTAGAAAGATCCTAGTCACAGGTGGCCTGGGACTTATTGGACACAATGTAGTCCGTAGATTATTGGATCTTGGACACGAAGTATCAATAACAGATACCAAAACCAATTATGGGTTAGTGCCACAGGATGAACTAGATTATCTCATGGCAGAACGTCGTGCAAAGATACCAGAAATGGATCTACGCACACACACTATAGACATAGCTGATCAAGCAGGCATTGATTGGCTGATCAAGCATTACCAGCCCGACACCATTGTTCACATGGCCAGCTTTCCTCGCCAAAAGGTTGTGAATGTAAATCCCATGACAGGTTCTCGCGCCATGAGTGAAGGATTATTAAACCTACTAGAAGCCGCAAAGAACAATCATGTTTGCAAGTTCATATATATTAGTAGCAGTATGGTCTATGGAGACTTCACTGACGATGTCACAGAAAATGCCGAATGCCGTCCACAGGGGCAGTATGGCATCATGAAACTTGCAGGAGAATGGCTTGTCCGAGATTATAGTAGGCGTGGTTTTTTTGATCATGTCATTATTCGTCCTTCCGCTGTATACGGAGAACTCGATGTTGAAGATCGTGTTATTTCAAAGTTTTTGCTGACTGCTATGCGTGGTGGCACACTCAAAGTCAATGGTGCTGGTGAAACTCTAGACTTTACCTATGTAGAAGATGCCGCTGATGGAATTGTTGCGTCAGCATTGAGTACCACAGCCAATAACCGAACCTATAACATTACAAAGAGTCATAGCTGGAGCCTGTTGGATGCGGCCAACCTAGCTGTAAAAATAGTAGGCCAAGGCACAGTTGAAGTACGAGACAAAGACGCAGATTTTCCCAGCCGTGGTGCATTGAACATTGATGCGGCTCGCAGAGATTTTGGGTATGATCCCAAGGTAGACATTGAAGAAGGCTTCCAAAGGTACTATGAGTGGCTTAACAATTCCGTTTACTGGTCTAAAAAAACAGTATAACAACCTCCGTCAGGAGATCTTAGACGCCACAGACGAAGTTCTGCGCAGTGGTATCTTGATGAACGGCAATTTCACTGCTGAATTTGAAGCATGGTTGGCCAAGAAGAACGGAGCGAAATATGCTGTCTGTGTGCATTCAGGAACTTCTGCACTGGAAGCCATAGCTGAGTATTTTGTTTCTCAGTCTGGACTTCCAAATCCACCAACTGTGTTGATACCCAGTATGACATACGCGGCCACAGCCAATGCGTTTATTCGTGCAGGATGGGATGTACATTTTGTAGACACTGACTATCACGGTCTGATAGATGTCAAAAAAATACCTGACATAAGTTATCAAGCAGTGGTATTAGTTGGTCTTTACGGAGCATCAGTCACACACTTGGGAGATATCAAACGCTGGCATGAGTGGGTGTTAAACAATAAAATTGTCATAGAGGATGCCGCGCAACACTGGTTGGCCAACGATTGCCAGCGTATTGGAAAAGGCGCAGCCATCAGTTTTGATCCAATGAAAAATCTACCGGCCTACGGCAATGGTGGAGCCGTGGTAACAGATGACAGTGATATGCTTCATTTTGTCCGTTCCTGGAGAGACAATGGCAAAACCACTCACAACGAAACAGGCACCAACTCGCGCATGAGTGAACTCGATTGTGCTCACATGTTAGTCAAAGCACGTCACATTGACACCTGGCAAGCTCGTAGATCTAATATTGCTGGCTATTGGAGAGAAAGATTAAAGACTACCGAAATTCGTTGTTTGATTGATCAAGATAACTATCACAACCATGCCTATCATAAGTTTGTGATTGATATCAACAATAGAGATATACTGCAAAAGAATCTTGCCATACGCAAAATAGAAACCAAGATACACTATGTACAACCTCTACACGAGATTGGAACCTTCCGTCAGCACCAAGGTCCAGATATATTGAGCTGTGCATCGGCACTGAGCCGACGTGTATTGACTTTACCGTTGTACCCTGAACTAACAGACTTAGAAGTTGAGTATGTTATTGATCAGGTGTTAGATTGCGTTTAATCAATGCATAGCTGGCCAGCCACGCCCATTCATAGCTCTTCTTGAGAGCATCAAAATCTCCACCCACTTCTTCATAGTACGCCACAGCGTCCTCTGCACCATAGACTGACCATTGTCCGTTGAGATGATCTGTTGTCATTGTATGCCATTTCTTCAGCCGGTATTGGCTCTCTACATCTTTCTGGCCGCATAGTTTGATACACTCACGGAATGCTGTGCGCCATGCACTCCATTTGCTATGAGCATACTCTGCTGTTCCTGATATCACTGGTACCACTTCATGTTCATCATCTAAGGTAAAGTCCAGTCCACGTCCTGGATTGGCCAACACCAGTCGCTTGTTGTATGCAATCATGGCTTGGTGTCCATACTCCAGTCCGTTGACAGAATTCTTTGCATGGAAGATATAGTGCTTGGCCTGTTGCATGCGATCTGGTTGCCACGACCAATCAAAGTCAGGATTCACACGCAGTTTAGCAAACACCGCGAAGAACCAATCAGTTTCGCTGGCTTGTGCCGCGGCATGATAGGCTGCCGCACGACCGTTGACTCCTGAACTACGGACTGTGCGATTGTCTAGGCCAGCTGTGACTCCAGATAACCAACGCAAGTTATCCAATGCATTAGGCTCGCCGTTTTCTATGAACACAATGTCCAAAGGTCGGTCATTGCCTTGTGTACGATGTGTTTTGTCTATGTTGGAGTAGTCGTAGAGTTGTGTTTTAAGATAATTCTTGGCTTCTCTAGGAACCAGCACTGATCCAGCACCTGGTGTTAGTGGTACTATGGTCTTCATCTTCTCTCTCCACAGGTTAATGGCCGGAGGATTATCAACTGCATCATGTCGTACAAACTGCACCACTGGGTCTTGGAAATCGTGCGCCCACACAGCAGGAACTTGGCTATCGTGCTCATGACGAATCACAGGCACAGGGCGTCTTGGCACAGAAATGTCTGAGACAAAGTGTATGGTATCAAACCATTCAAGCAGGGCCAACTCAGATGTTTTTTCCATAAAGCTGGGCACATTCACATAGAAAGTATCGCCAAACTTTTGTTCGTTGCTGGCAAACACATGCAACATGTCCTGTTGCCATTCACTGGGATGCCACGTAAAATCAAACCGACTGTAGTCACACACACTGCTCACTATCCATACGTATTTGTGTTGTGTCTTAGATAATATACGCCTCAAGGTGCCAAGATAATCTGAAATGTACCTTGTTTTTTCTTTGCACATGATCGCCAAACCGTTGCCATGATCTATGCCAATGCGTGGTATAGACCCAATTTTTTTTATCACAGAGTGGTTGCGATTTACATCTGATGTGGGTTTTTTTGGTACCAGATATGTACCACCATTTTCCTGATGTTGGCTTGGCCATATGTGTATCTGTTCTGATTCCCAGGGCACAGGTTCCCATGCCCAGTCGAAGCGAGAATAATCATTGTGCCCATCTACAATCCATAAGTATCTCGTGCGGCACATCTCAATTGCGTGGTCAATGCTATCTGCTTTCCTTTCATGTGGAAAGAGATATGTCGGATTATTTAGGTAAAAGACGTCAAACATGATTCGTATCGATGAAATATATAGTAACATATTCCTACCCCGGATACAATCTCAATCTAACCAATGCGCACATTTTTTTGACCCATTTGGTACTACAGCATTTGAAAATCTTTGTCAGGTTCCATATTTTAGTCAGATCAATAAAAATTTTCTGTTTTGGGATCAAGAACCCATACACCCAGATGTGCATCAATCAACTTTAGATCAATTTTTCAAAACATTTGAAAGCAAAGAAACTGTATTTGTTACCAGCGAGTACAACAGTGAATTTGTAGACTGGGTCTGCGATCGATACAGCGTAAAGTCAGGGTATTATTTCTTTCACGGATGGGCCGCACTAGATTGGTACCGTGGTTATAATCGTAGCTTTTTGTCAGTACCTTTCCGAGACAGATTGATTGAAAAAACATTCTTATGCCCTAACAACATCGTTGGCGGAAAACGCAGACACAGATTAGAACTACTCAATGAGTTAGTTGACAGAGATTTGTGGGCCACTAACTTTGTGAGTTTTCCTGATCATTGTCCTTACGAAAACAAAACTGTGGCACAACTTTGTCAAGAGTATGACATCCCATTGGGACATGTTGACTTGCCTTTGACTATTGATCAGGGTGCCAATCATGCCAGCGGCAGTCATCAAATTGACATGTGGAAGTTGGCCGAAAAAAGTTTATTACATGTTGTAACCGAAACTGTGTATCAAGGTCGCAGACAGCATCTAACAGAAAAAACATTCAAACCCATGGTGATGCAACAACCCTTTGTGTTGGTATCTTGCCAAGGTAGCCTAGAATATCTCAGACGCTACGGGTTTAAAACCTTTGGAGAATTCTGGAACGAAGACTACGATGAGAAAGATGACGTACTTCGCGTGATTCGCGTAGGGAAATTGCTCAATGATTTGGATAATCTGAGTGTCAAAGAAAAACAACAACTACAACGACATTTGACAAACACAGTTGAATACAATTATAATTGGTTTTATAGTCAAGAATTTGAACAACTACTGTGGAACGAGCTCACTAACATGATTGAAACATGGTAACTTTTTGTATTGATAGATTTGTTGATGGTAAACCATATCCCAATGTTGCCAATTGGGAAGCACGACCTTACACTGCCGAGTGGAGACAATTTTCTATCCATTGGCCCTACTCAGAGCCTTTGCATTTTTTAGAATACCTTGATGGTTGTGGAATACCATATTCGTTTGTGGAATGGACTCAAGCAACTAGAAAATCTTTTTATCCTATCAGCATCAGTTACTTTGACTTTGGTGTTGACTGGTTTGAAATAATACCTCGCATCATAAGAGAAAAACTGAGATCAAAAAGTTTGACCTTGTGGTTCTTTTATAGCGAAGGTGATAATCCTTATCGCATAAGAGATCACTTACACGAACAAGCACGTAAACATGATATAGATCCTGCCAGGATACGTTTTACCAGTGCTAATTCTGTAGCGGATGATATAGTAAATTTTTCTCACTTTGTTGATGACGAATGCTTGTTCCAATTGAGGAATCAAGACGCCCCTATCGCATATCATGAACATCCTAGGTCAAAAAAATTCACTGCTTTGGTCAGGACTGGTAAATGGTGGCGAGCCACAACCATGGCACGTTTTTGGCGGCAGGGATTAAACAAGCAAGGATATTTTAGTTACAATCATGAGATATCAGTGGATGACCTTGAAGAGGATAACCCCATAGAAGTTGACAGCTTTGAAAACCTACGTTCCGATACGTATAGATTCTTAGAAAAATGTCCGTTTAAGAGTGATAGTTTGTCCAGTACTGAGCACAATCTTTATGCTACCACTGTGCGAGAACATTTTGAAAATAGCTATCTCAATGTGATATTAGAAACACACATGGATGTTGATCAAAGCAATGGAGTTTTTCTAACTGAAAAAACTTTTAAGCCCATCAAAAATTGTCAGCCTTTTGTGATCATAGGTGCGGCTGGTAGTATCGCACAGTTAAAGAAGATGGGATATCGTACGTTTGATCATGTGATAGATCATTCTTATGACAGCATAGAAAATACCACGCAACGATGGAACGCAGTTTGTTCTGAAGTAGAAAGATTGATGGCTACTGACCTACACTCTCTATATTTGTCCTGTCGAGAAGATCTATTATGGAATCAAAACTTATTCGCGGCCGGAAAACAGGATCGTTTAAATAGCTTACTTGAAAGATTACACAAATGAATACACCTATCATCAATAGTTTTACCAGCTGGCAACCATTGGAGGAAGTCATAGTCGGACGTGCCATCACTGCTGATTATTTTGATTATCTTGAGGACAAGAATCTCTATGGGCAATTGGCCAAGATACTTGATGAAACTGCTGAAGATCTTGATAACCTTCAAAAGGTCATTGAAACCTATGGTGCTGTTGTGCGACGCCCTACCTTGATAGACAAAGATTTTTGGCAAGGGCTTGTTCTCAGCGGACAACAACCACCCTTGCCGCCATTGACTCCGCGTGATTGGCAAATAACGCTGGGCAACAAACTTTTACGCATTTTGCCCATACCAGAATTACACGATGTCATTGATCATTACAAAGCAGTGGCCCCTGAATCAGTGATCGATCCGCATGGGCACGAGTTTGACGACAGCTTCATACTCAACGGTGCCAGTGCCAGTTGTATTGTTAGAGTGGGTCGAGACGTATTCTTTGACAACAGCGATTATCTCAAACCCGAACAAACACGTTGGATCGTTGACAATGTGTTAGGGCCCGAGTATCGCATACACGAAGCTATCACAGATGGGCATGGGGATGCTGTATTCGCTATACTCAAGCCGGGAGTAATTTTATCAAGCAAGCATGATGTGAATTTAAATCTAGCAGGAGATTTTCCTGGATGGGACGTTTGCAAACTTTGGGACGCCAGCATTGAAGCCGCAATGGCAGTAGGTAAGTTCAAAGAAGAAAACTTCAATGGACGATGGTATGTACAAGGGCAAACTACTACGCCTGAATTTACTAACTTTGTAGACAAATATCTAAGTCAATGGGTTGGGTACGTAAGCGAAACTGTGTTTGATGTCAACTGTCTTGTGTTAGACGAAAGCCATGTAATCTTTTCAGCCTATAACAAACAGGTATTTGATTTCTGTGCCAAACACAGTATTGAACCTATCATTGCCGAACTACGACATAGTTATTTTTGGGACGGCGGCGTGAGCTGTTGTACTCAGGATATTCGTCGGCGCGGCGGTCTAGAAACTTATCTCTAACTACAGACTTTTATACCGTATGACTTTTCAAACCGATAGGCATCACCACGATCATTGACCATGGGTTCGCCTCTTATGTTAAGGCTGGTATTCAACAACATAGGGCATCCTGTTTTGACATACCATGCTTCTAATAATTGACGTATGCCTGAGACGCAATCTCGACTCACTGTTTGCACACGACTGGTTCCGTCTACATGTATGATAGCTGGAAAATGATCTGGATGTCTACAACGTGCCACTACCTGCATATACGGACTAGCAGTATATCCTAGAGGCATCTCAAAATAGTCGTTGACGCATTCTTCTAGTATTACCGGTGCGAATGGCCTAAACTGTTGTCTGCGTTTGATTTCATTGACTCGTTCCTTGATCTCGCTGCCTCTAGGGTCCGCAAGGAGGCTACGGTTTCCCAGTGCGCGGGGACCAAACTCGGCTCTGCCGGAGGCAACTCCCACAATTTGTTCAGTAAGAAGCCTATCCACAAGCTCGTCAACGGGATAAGGACCAGGTATATCATACCCAAGGTAAGGATTGGTCCAGTTAACTCTATGCCCATAAGCCAAAGCGGCAGCACCAAGGCTACTACCAGCATCACCAGGACAAGGCATGATCCAAATATTTTCATAGATGTCTCCAAGATTTCTATTGGCTAGACAGTTAAGTGCCACTCCGCCCATGTATACAAGATTTGATTCTCCAGTTAGGTCTTGAGCTTTTTTCATCACGCTCATTATGAGATCTTCTGCCACTAACTGTGAGGCACAGGCAATGTCTTCGTTGGTGGCTGCTTCTAAAAATACTGAGTCAACACCTATATGAAAGTTTTCATTGAGCTCAATGTTGTTATAATCTTTGACCACATGATTACTTAACGTTTGATACCATGTATCTCGACCCCAGGCAGCCATGCCCATGGTTATATATTCTTCGTCCATGGGTCTCAATCCCACACGATCAGTCATGGCGCTGTAGAACAATCCAATTGAGTGTGGATATCTTTGACGCCATACTCTCTGGTATCGTGCCCGACCTTTGTTGTCATAGCTGGCACGATAGATGCTTATAGTATCAAGTTCGCCTATGGCATCTATAACAACAACTACTGCACGGTCAAATGGTGATGTTTGAAAACCCGCGGCTGCATGACTGAGATGATGGCTGGCGCCGACTTCTTTACGAGCCGGGTTTTGATACCAATTGCCAAGATGCTTTTTCAATGCACCGCGTGTGGTCCAAGGGCCAAAGTTGCGTTGCCCAGAAAATATCTGCTGTATGTTGTGCATCCAAGGCCGTTCATAAAAGGCCACTGTGTCGTAATCCCACTCACACAGTTCTTTGAGCAGTCCAGGAGCAATAGTAGGATCGTTTTTCTTTTTACTATATCGTTCTGAGTGGCCGGCAAAGACTATTTCACCATCTGATCTGATGACAGTGGCTGCCGCATCATGAAACCCTGCACTGATACCAAGTATGTGTTTCATTTGTATATAAAAGGATCTCGTTTGCGAAGTTCTTTTAGTTTTTTACGATAACGTATCTCTAGCTTGATCCTGTTGATCAAATTTTTTAACCATTTCATTTGTGTCTTCCTATGATATCAATCTGTTGCTGTGCGTAGTTTGGATCGCTCCAGCAATAATCATAAACTGCGTAAGCATCACTGGTTTTTACGCTGTAAACGTCTAGATGAGTATTTAAACAGTTCCAGACCTCTTGATAACTATTTGTTCCAAATGTGCCAACTAAATCGACTTGCCCTACCTGCGGATGTCCGATGGTCAATGATTTATCTTCGGGATCAAATCCATTTACGATCAGCCATTCTCGGAACTCTTTCAACCTTATCTTTTGCCATTCATAGTTGCCAGGGTTGTTTGCCCATTCTATGTCAAAGTCTCCAGCGGCTTCTGTTTGACTGCGTAGTGTAGTTGACACTAACTCTCCCACTCTGCTGTCTCTACCTTCGTCTTGGAACACTTCCCAATGGTGTTTGCCTACTGCTTTGTTTACTCCCACAAATACTCCGCCCAAGGGCCTATTGATGGTTTCTATGCCAAACAGTTCATAGTCCTGTTCATCCAACATAAAGCGTGGAGCATTGAGCCAGCACATGAGTTGGCTGGGTCGTTGCCATTCGGGATCTTCTATCTGCTTTCGATAACTCAATGCCCATGACTCGAACTCATGACACAAGAGATTTAGTTGACGTATGTGCCAACGTGTTGTAGAATCAGCTCGGTAAAAGTAAGGACTTATTTGTCCACTGACTCCTTGTAGATCTTCAAAGTATCTATGCAACCAATTAAATTTGTCATGTATTATGTTGCGTCCAGAGACACGTCCGCCCATGGGTTTGTCTGACAAGCAGTTGTTCATGTCAAAGTAATCATCGATATGATACCCAACGTTAGATTGATTTATAGCCTCGATACTGCGGTTTACTTGTTGCAATATGTAAGAACCATTGCGCTGATGCTCCACGAATCCAAAAAAGCAATAATTTTTTTCAAGATGATAGTTTTGTTGTAATAGCACATTGAGAGCAGACAACCATTTACGACCAAGACTGTTGTCATAGATATCAATGGTCACAGGTACTAAATTCTGCGTAATCTTGTCACGTAATGTAATCGTGAGTTTATCTAATATCTTTCCACCAGGCATAAATCTCTGGATCCTTTCGTAGTATATCGTCCATGGTAAACGTATCATTCCTTATGTTTTCTAATTGTAACACTCTCTGTTTACCCTTTGAAAGCCCTTGAAGATATTGGTCTGGCCATTGTTCTTCAAACGTAGGTCGTTTTTTTAATTGCTCCAATACATCTCTGAGTGCTCCGGTTGTGTGTGGCAACAATTGATTGATTTTTGTATCAAGCAAAGACCTGGGCAACGCCAATGGACTCATCACAATATCGGGCGTAAAACTAAACACTACCTTGGCCAGTATATCTACTCCCAACTCATTGGCCAGTTGTTGGATGTTTTCAACTTCAAACAGTCCTGGCAAAGTGAGAGTAAAGTCCAGACGCATCTGTCGACGATGTCGTGCAATTTCTAAACCTTTTTTAAAGTTTACCAACCAGGCGGAATAGTCCAATCCGGTCCTGATGTATTCCCCGATTGGTCCCGTTCCGTCGATCGAGGCGCAAATCTGCCAATCGCGAATATGTACCAGCAGATCACTAAAAAGATTACAGCCATGCCAATCCACACGGCTAAGGTTAGTATTGTATCTTGCATATAATTTTTGTCCGTCACCTAATTCAATAATTTTTTTCATGTACCGCCAATGTTGTTCATACATCAACGGCTCACCACCTACCCAATAAATCTCTTCTACACGATGTTCATCCACTGCTTGTGCAAACTCTGCTTCTATTTGCGTGTCCTGGAACTCAGTGATCTCACGTTTGATTTCGGGCCGCATCCAATTATTTTTAGAATTTGCCCAGTCAATCATGTTGTGCTTGCGTTGCTCGGTTTCCCAAGAACTTGACAGCATATCACCACACATGCGACACTTAAAGTTGCAGAGATTACTGAATCTGTAGTCCCAGCTCACAGGCTTCATCGTAGTAAAACCATCGGGTGTGGTCGCTGCCATGGCTTCATCGTACTTGTGGCCAAATAGTCCCCAAAAATAACTGCGATAGACATCGGTATTTAACAGCTTGCTATTGCATACATCACATTCTGGCAGTGTCTCTCCAGACATCATTCTACGACGCACTGATTTCATATGTTCACTGTTCCAGTGCTCTTCCAGTGTGATAGGAATATACTTTCCAGTACCGGCAGCAGTGTCAATGTACTGTTCAAAATTTTGTGCAGGCTCTCTTGATGCACAACACAATCGACGTTCAGTTTGCGGGCTGAGGTAGGTGTGTGTCCACGGAGCCATACACAGTGTGTCAGGGCGCATTGATAAACTCCTGCAATGGATCTACTATATCTTTCTTTATCTGTGTGCGTATGATGTGTGTGCTAAAAAATCTATTTTTGTTGAACGCTGTTCGGTCTCTGGTTTCGTCATCGTAGGTTGAAGGTTGAAAATTTTTAACATTGTTAATGATGATATCTAATTTGCCTTGGTCAAAGTCGATGTTATCATAACTTTCATCAAACAAATTATCGTATGTTTCGAATCCCCAAGACTTTAAATTTTTCAATGTGCCATTGGGGCCAACGACCATGAATGGATGCATGTATGCAATGGGCTTCCAGGTTTTTTCAGTGACGAAATCTGCGCCTGTAACTTGAGTTTCAGCTACCAAACTAAAGCAAGTGTTGTCATACCATTCAGGATTGAAATGTCTTTGCCATGCAATTCTATCGCCTGGTTCTCGCTGTTCCAATGGTAGATCGTTGGGCAACATACGATCGTGATAACTCCAAACAAATAAATCCAACATGGGGCCTAGTCGTTGTATAATCTGATCTCTAAAAGGGCGTTGTCTGCCCATGGGCATCAGTGCTAGTTTTTCAAATTTTCTTGTGGGATAATAACGATCATATCCCAGAGCCATGTACCAAAAAGCTTCATTGAACCAGAACCATTTTGCACAGTTGATTGTATAGTATGTTGGATGAACTCTTGGATACTCCCACAATTCTTCCACTGCTACTTTGAATCCTTGTTGCCATAATTGTTCGGCTAGAATTTGATCTTTGTTGTGATGTGTCACAAACACACAATCTCGACTGTATTTTTTGCCGGAATCGTAGTTGGAGAATTCAAACCACTGTGAGAACACTGAGCGCAAGTGTTTCATGACAAATGCGCTTACGTATTCTGGCAACATAACAATGTTTATCTTATTCATCTATGTCGTAGTCAATGAGTTTGGCAAATTCAGGCGCCACAACAGATAGATTTTGATTTCTTCTTAGATCCAGTTGCTTTATGTTTGCTTTCAATAGATCACCATTGAGACTTTTGCCGTTGTTCATGAAATCAATGATGCGATCAAATTCCTTGCGGAATTGTGACGGAATACACGCAACAGATAATTTTTCTGTGATTGCTTTTTTTGTTTTTTCTGGCAGAGTTCCTATGCTGAAGTAATAAGCATCATGCAACATATTCCAGTACACAAAATCAAAATCCTGTGTGTCAATCCACTGTGCCACATCTTCAAGATACATTACATTGAATACATTGGTGGTACAGCATACCTGCAGAGTCATGTTGAGATTTCTTTCACGCATGGCTCGAAACTTTTCAATGTTTTCACAGACTTCTGTCCAATGTGCATTGGTACGTTGATATTCAAATCGTGCACCAATGTCATCAATGCTGAATGCAACTTCTACGTGTTTAAAATACTGCCAAATTTCTTCGGCTTCGTCAGGATACTGGGTGCCATTGGTGTTGTAGTGTATTTCAATCTGGTGAGCATAGTTGCGCTCTACTAGACGTTTTAATAGGTCAAAATGTTCTCGGATCATGAAAGGTTCACCACCGGTAAACTCTATATAACGAACTTCACTCATGGCGGAATCCAACTGCGCCCAAAACTGTTCGCTTTCTCTAGGCCAGGCACCATCACGCAACATCTGATAATGGAATGATGTTTTCTTTTCTTCTTTGTCTTTGATGAAGTTGAGTTCTTCTGTGGCAAATTGAGAGCTGGACCAAGAACCGCAGATACGACATTTAAGATTGCAAATATTTCCTAGCTTGAGATCTAAAAACATCAAAGGTTTAGCATCAGCTGTCCAATCTTCACCAATGCCCATGTGCTTGAGCCTGTCCAGTGTGTGCATGCGTTTTGATGTTCGACCTGCACGTTCTTCGTCCCAACAACGATTGCAGGTTTGTGGTTGCTCTTTATTTAAAAATTGTTGGCGCAAGGTACGCATATGATTGCTGTTTTGTATTTCCTCAAATGATGCTTGAGAAAGTTTAAATTTTTCGCCTGCATCATCTACTATTTCGTCAATGGCCAGGCAACAAGGTCTTACTGTGCCAATGGGACTGGTTTCTATTGACACCCAAGGTAGTACACAAAATTTATCGTGTGGTATTATCATTTTAGTACCTCGAGTTCAGGTATGACATCCAGTATGTTTTCATTTCTGATTCTATCAAGCTCGTGTGTTTTGGACCAAAATTTTGGTAACAACTCGGTGTTGTCTGTTGACATCATGAAGTTTACTGCTGACTCAAATCCCACTGTGGCACGTTGTAACTTGTCTAGTGGCCTTAACCACGCCAGATGTTGTTCAAATTTTTCTCGAAGTTGATTTTTGTATTCAGCGGGTGCGATGTCAAGTCGATAATGAACAGGATCTTGCAGTATATTAACATTGAGATCTTGTGCCTGGATCAATCCGCGATCAACCCAATCTCGATGGAAGTCTGGCAGATGCCATGCATTCATGATACTAAGTGTGGGGCTGATATAAAAATCTACGTCTGGGCATACTTCTAACATTTTTGCACGATTACGTTCGACTTGATTCCAAACAGTACCTTTTCTAATATATTCAGCTCTAGGACCCATGGCATCCAAACTGGCGCCCACAGCCACTGATTTAAACTTGCGCCAATAATCAAACACTTCTCGATCTTTTAGTTTGGTGTGTGTAAAGTTTGTATTGTATATAAGGCGTACATCAAAGCGGCCGCGACGTTCTAGTTCATCTAAGATGTTATAGTGTTCCTTCATCATCAACGGCTCACCGCCAGCAAAGTAAATTTGTTCTACGTAATCTAAGTGTGGTATTAGCTGTTCCCACATATCAATCTCTGTACGTCCAGCATAGTTCAATACTTGATTTTGATCTTTCCAGTTACCACCTGCTAATTTGGCCTGATCTTGATACCAGCTTGAACTAAAGATATGCCCACAGCTACGGCAACTCAAATTGCATAAGTTTGAAAAACGTATGTCCCAGTAACTCATTTGAAACCGGTCATCGTCTATGCGTTTGATATGATGTCCGTGATGCTTGTTGGCACTCTTACGACCACTAAAGAAACCAGACTCTTCCTGTTCATAACAACGTCCGCAGGCGGGATTGGGACGCTCGTTTAGCATGTCCTTGCGTAGTTCACGCATAGGAGCATCACGATAAATGTCTTCTAGTGTTTTAAATTTTGTGTTGCCTACTGGATAAGCCATTTCAGCATGACAGCAAGGATATGCTTCGCCAGTGGGATATGCATGCAAATGAATCCAAGGATAGATACAAAATGTCTTGGAATCTTTTAATAAAAATTCTTCACGTTCGGTGAGGTCAACTGGTCGGACCAGATCTGCTGAATTATACTTGTATTGAGTCATACCATGAGGCCAATAAAGGGAATGTGTTGCGGAAATTTTTTCCGCGACGTTGATCGTATTGTTCATGAAACTTTTTAAAATCGTTGTGCAAGCTCGCATGATTAAATGTATCAGAATGAGGTGTTTTAACTACGTCAAGATAATCAATCAGTCTTTGTACTTGATTGATTTCCATCTGATGTAGCAGGTCACTGTTTTTATTGTTGTCATACCATGTCTGTAATCTGTTTCCATGTTTTTGACGTATGGCATCTGGCAATACCAATGGTGATTGAAAGCTAGGAAATCTAAGTATGTTCAAGGTAAAAGTTGGAAAATCTCTTCCATAGTGCTGTTTGAACATCATCATGTAGTCCAGGAACTCTGGCAAAGACTCAAGACACAATGCATTGACAGTACACATTACATGTAACCCACGCAATCGTTTACTGCCTGCCAACATGTGCATGTTAGCTGTCCATTGTTTCCAATCCAATCCGTCTCGGATATATTCAGCATGGTCAGTTAAACTTTCATTGGAAGTGTACAAATCTAATTCAATGCCGTTGGCTCTATCCAATAGTTTAATCACATCTTCTGTTGGCATTCCAAGATTAGAGTTTATTGCCAATCGTGTAGAACTTTTGCCACGATTTTCTTTGAACCAGTCCAGCAGTTTCCAGGTGTAACCTGACATCAAAGGTTCACCGCCGGTGATCCTTAGTTCTTTGAGTGTTCTGTGGAGATCGGACTCCCACCAAGCAAAAAATGCGTCCACATAAGGATTCCGATCATTGAGTGTATACAGCTGACTGCTGTCATGAGCGTGAGTGAAATGATTACGGCCATCTGATACCAACTCAGTATAAGGTCCATGTTGTTTAATATCCCGAACCCATGTGCTACTAAAAGCAGGATTACAATAAGAGCAAGCGAATTGACAAGTCCTATCAAAGGCGATTTCCAAGGTTTGTAAATCCACGTCTTGGCCCGCTGGAGTACGGTATGCATCATTTAAATCCTCATCAGAATACAGCACAGTTTTGTACACACGGTCTGAAACATTGTCACGACCAATGTCTTCAATTTTCCAACAATATTCACAACCTGCAGGACGTTGGCCCTGTTGCATTTGCTCACGCTCTGATTTCTTCTTGGCAGTATTGTGCAATGCTTTGGGGTTGGCTTCAACTTCTTCCACTGACACTTTGTGCGGCAGTGGATGATGGCAACTTGTGGTCATGCCAGATCCTAACCATATAGTAGCATTGTACCATTTGGCTCCGCAGAATGACTCTGACTTGATATCAATCACTCTGCGTTTGTATTCAAGATCGGTTTCGTTGTTTAATCTAGGCATGCATGAAATCTTTCAGCTGTTGTGTAAAATTGTAACTCTGACTATTATGTAGCTCCAGAGCGCGGCGTTGGTTGTATAAACACACTTCCTTGGCAGATTTCCAAAATGCCGCTAAATCTTGCTGACATAACCATTTTACTGTGGATACTAATCTATCAATTCTGTCTTTACCATTTATTATAACATCAAAGCTCTCATCAATCAAGTGGCCAAAAGATTGAAAACCAAGATTATGTAAATCTTTATAGAAGCCTGTGTTGGCACAAATCACAAACGGGTGTCCAACCAGCACAGATTTATAAAACTTTTCAGTTCTGAAACTGGCAGTTGACTCAAAAACTGTTTCAGTTACCAAACTAAACCAAGTGTCCATGAATTGTTTGTTGATTATTATACCGTCAATCCATGCTGGTTTATGTACAGGATCATACCCTGCGGGCAACGATTGCACTGGTATATTTTCATCTGTGTAATTGATGTTGAATTCAGGATGCCCCCAGGTAGTGTGTCCTTCGTGGTTACACCATAATGCGTGGTCTAACAATCCTTCTTGATTTAACCTATGTATAAGGTATCTCCGATGCGGGCGCACTTTTCGATTTGTAAACAAAAATGTGTGAGGTCTTGATTGCTGTCGATTGTAATCCAGCAATGGTACACCATAGGGTTGACTTCCACTTGTGGCTGCTAAAAAATGTTCTGAATTCAGGTTAGAGACTCCATTGGGTGCATCTCCACCAGTGATAAATTTTAATTTTCCTTGTGCTATCCAAGCATTATAAATTGGATTTTGAACAACGTGCCATTGAGTTATAACACTCTCATCTGTTTTTTCAATGGCGATCGTACTGCCATTGTGCAGTGACTTTTCTACGATCGGCCATTGCTGGATAAAGGTGTTCAAGCCAATGACGTAGCAGGCCCGATTGATATCTAACTGTCCAAATTCTATCTCAGGGTCTGTTTTTAAATAATTGAGTGCCAGTCCTGGCTCAACTATGATTGGCATGATACTCGCATTCTCGCCACCATTCATTCATTTCAGGAAATGTCTTTAAGAAATCAGTGCTTCGACGGCGATCATGTTCGCTAAAAAACCTATAGAAGTCAGCTTTTTGACGAGCAAGATATGTGGTTTCTAGTTGCTGTCCGTCTCGCATCCAAGCGATATCTCTGTCAAGACGTTGTAGCTCGTAATCTTTGAATCCTTTGAAGCGGTTTTCTTCCGACTCCATGTTCTTCATCATCCAGACCCAGACGGCTTCTAGTTTCTCCACATAACTTTCAGGCAACAGTTGCAGGCTCTGCCAGCTAGGAGTACGTAACACAGGAGTATCAAACCAAATCCTTTGATATGTCTTTGAATATATTTGTCTTAATCCCAGTATTCCTACCATGAGTTCTTGGAAGCTAGTAACTGACAAATTGTTCATAGTCACAATAAACGTAACTGAACTACGACCGGGTATTTCGCTGAGGAACTCATTGACTCGGTTCCACAGGAGACCAAAATCTAACCCGTCACGAATATACTCTGCTTTTTCAAACCAAGCATCCAAACTTACATACTGCATGAAGTGCTCGATCTTTTCACCTTCGCACAACATTTTAACATAACCCTTGTACCGTTGCCATAATTTTTCTTCTACTGAAAAATTTGATGTGACATTGAGATGTAGTCGAGGATTATGATTGTGTAGGACATAGTCAAACACTCGATACGTGTTTTTATCCATCATGGGTTCTCCGCCTGTCATGCGGAAGTGTTCTAGTTCTGGATATAGTGTGGGCCACCAATTCCAAAATGCGTCAAGATATGGGTTATCATCTCGGGCAGGTATAGGGCGACGCTCACCAACAAAATACTCAGGGGCATTGTGAGGTACACTAGTTGGGAAAGCACCCCAACGTTCGGCTTCCTGTCCCCAAGAACTACTAAACTGTGGACTACAGTAGCTACATTTAAGATTGCAAGCATTACTAAAATTAACTTCAACGTAACTGGGTAAAGCATCTTCATCTCCTGTTGAGTTTACTATGGTATCAAAATCTTTTGCCGCCCAGGGTTCGCCTGACCGGTAGTGTCTATCGCTGAGTTTACCGTTGTCCTCCATGCTCCAGCAATATGAACATTCGCTGGGGCGTGTGCCTTCCAGCATCAATCGACGTTGCTGTTTTTTATGTTCTGTATTATGGATGCCCGAAGCACTGCGCTGTATATCTTCAATGCGTATCTTGTGCAAAGGTGGGTGATAGCAAGAGTTAGTATGACCTGTGGTTAGGTGCAGACTGACTTGCTTCCATTTGGCCAAACAAAGGCTAGGACTCACAGAATCCAATTTTTCTTTGATTACCTCGGCATCGCTAAGAAACTTAGATTTGAAGTCAGCA